>Ga0224557_1000320_pt1 | contig 54321 bp, 40 predicted proteins | sample 714S31014metaG_FD_180677 | JGI IMG/M metagenome (GOLD analysis project Ga0224557, IMG submission 180677) | Peat soil microbial communities from Stordalen Mire, Sweden - 717 S3 10-14 | ecosystem: Environmental > Terrestrial > Soil > Wetlands > Peat | place: Sweden: Norrbotten County, Stordalen...
GTTTGCCGCGACACTTTGCTAACCTTCTTCATTGGCTGGTCTCCTCCTTGGCACCTCGAGTGCGCTGCGGTCAGATTACCTGCACCGCGAGACCAGCCGTCTCATCCCATCTGTAGCGGGGGTCTCCTGACCCCCGCAATGCAGAGACTCACGCGCGGCCCATCGACTTTGGCCCGGAGACGCAGCCGTTCCCGGCAATCGCAAAGCGCAGGGGCAGCTCCACGGCGTGGCGGATGCCGATGCGGCGCGTCACCACCACGCGGCCGGCGCGCGTGCCGTCGTCACGCAGTTGCAGCGGCGATTTGGGATCGAGCAAATCCAGCCCATCGTCGGAGCTTCGCGTGATTCCCAGAGCCTGGCACAGCCGGCTGGGGCCGCCGGTCAAAGAACGCAAGTTGTCCCATCCTCCATCCGCGCCAAATCCTTCTCGCCCCGTGCCCCTTCCTTCTCGCGTCTTTTGCGAGAAGGGTGGGAAACCCTCCAACTCCGGATTCCCATTGCCCGCTCTCTCATCCGTGCCCCATCCTTTTCGCGTTCTTTGCGAAAAGGGTGGGAGACCTGTCAACTTCCGTTCGCTCAGGCCCCGGTTCCGCGCCATCTGCTCCGGCCCCTCCAACGGCTCCAGCGCGCGCAGCAAAACGCATCCGGCGCGGCCCTCGCGCTCGCAGGAGACATTCATGCAGAAGTAGCGCCCGTAAATGGAGTAGACGTAGGCGTGCCCCGCCGGCCCGAAGAGCACCTGGTTCCGCGGCGTAGGGCCGCGATGCGCGTGCGCCGCCGGATCGGCCGGCTGCCGGTGCGGTCCCAGGTAGGCCTCGACTTCGACAATGCGCCCGGCAATGAGCTCCCGCTCTGGGGTCCTTCGGACAAGTATCTTGCCAAGGAGAAGCCGCGCCACGCGCTCCGGCGGCGCCTCAAAAAAGGCGCGGCTCAGCAGCTTGCCTGGCAGCTCGATTCTCCCGCTTCGCTCCAAGAGATACGCTCCGTCGCGCGGCTCAATCCGCCTGTGCTCAGTCTTCACGATCTAGTAATCATTCACGGCCGGTGCGGGCGTGGACGCCCGCACGACAGCCGGTCTCCCACCCCAGCGAGCAAAGACCGCTCGCCGGGGACCCCGGTCTGGAGACCGGCGCTACGCTTCGCATTTCAACAAAAATAAGGGGGCGGCCTCGCTGACTTGCTGACTCGCCGGCGTGCTAGCTCCGCCAACTCCGCTAACCCCGCTAGCCCCGCTTCAACCCCTTGATCACCGCCAGCACCTCTTCGGCATGTCCCTCGGGCGTCACTTTGGGGAAGACGTGCAGCAGCTTCTGGTGCGGCCCAATCACGAACGTCGTACGCACAATGCCCATCACTTTCTTGCCGTACATGTTCTTTTCTTTCAATACGTCAAACTGTTTCGAGACTTTCTCGTCTACATCAGCAAGGAGTGTGTACGGCAGGTCGTACTTGGCGCGGAACTTGGCCTGCGCCTTGGGCGTGTCGCGGCTGATGCCCAGAACCACCGCGCCCGCCGCCCCAAGCTTCTTGAAGGTATCGCGAAAGCCGCAGGCCTCGATGGTGCAGCCTGGGGTGTCGGCTCTGGGATAAAAGAAAAGCACCACTGGCTTGCCGGCATAGTCCGAAAGGCTTACGGTTTTGTCCTCGTCGGTCTTGAGCGTAAAGTTGGCGACTTTCTTATGGAGCTCCATGGGGAATATCCTCGCAATAGGCGGCTCTGGCAGATCGACGGCCGCCAGTTTCGATTATGGTCGAAGGGTACGGAAGGTGTCATTGAAGGATCAAAGCCGCTTGTGGATAACGGCAGTGCTGGCGGGGGTAGCGCTCCCTTTGGCCGCGCAATATCCCGGCCAGGTCACGAACGCCGGCAAGAACACGCCCACCTTGCGCGCCGTTGCCGTCTTCGAATGGACCGGCGACGAGGCCCAACCCAAGACCAGCCGCCTCGTTCCCGTCTGTGTTTACGACGGCCAGGAACTTCAGGACGCGGATGTCTATCTCGCCCGTCCCGCGCCCATCGCTCTCTATAGCGACGTGGAGTACCAGCTTTTCAAGGACGGCAAGCCCGTGGGACTCTTCGATGTGGACCGCGCGGGCCAGCAGGAAGGCTCATGGGTGGGCTTCGGCAAGTGGAAGCCGATGCCCAGCGCCAAGCCCCGGCCCACGCAAGTGGCCAGGATCGACCAGTACGACGACGCGCAGAGCGACGTGCCCATCCTGCACCGCAAGCATCGTGGCGGCGACGCCAACTCCGGCGGCGCTTCCGGCGGGTCAACGAACGGTTCGGGGAACGGTTCAGGCAGCGGTTCGGGGAGCGGCTCCGGTCCCGAACCCAACGCGCCGCCCCCCGATCCCGACCGTCCTACGCTGCACAAGAGCGGCGACGCCGCCCAGAGCAATGCGGGGGATAGTTCGACCAGCGGCAATTCGAGCACGAGTTCGGCGCAGGCATCGAATTCCGGCGGACCTTCGCTGCACCGCGGCGGCGATGCGAATTCTTCGGCCAACTCCCCGTCGACAAGTTCCTCGCCGGGCAGTTCCTCGCAGAGCAGCACATCCGCCAACGACTCCGATCGCCCGCAGCTCAAAAAGAAGAAGAGCGATGACGGAGGCTACGTCAGCAGTGTCGAGACTCCCAGCGACCCCGACCGCCCGCATCTCTTCCGCGGCAAATCCGCGGGCTTTGACGGGCCTGTAACGCCGAGCCTGCTGGGCATGCCGCCCGAAATGCAGCAGGAGGTTGCCGTCAGCGACGCGGCTGACAGGCCCGAGCACATCTGGGAATACGCCTGGGCCAATCCCGATGACGAAGCCAGGATGAAGGCCGCCATGGAAGACCTGGCGCGTACGGCGCTCGGCCTCAATCCGCCGCCCGCGCCCGCAAAACCGGCGCACAAGAGCACTTCCGCGGCGCACAAACCCAAGCAACTGACTCTGCCGCCACAGCCGGCGCCGCTCGTCGACGAACAGTTCCGCGTCTTTGAGCTGGCCTACGGCTCGGGAGCCACCATGGTGCTCTCCGCGCATACCGAGGGCTCCGGCGCCGAGCAGAAGTTCGTCACCCTTATTGGGCAACCCGATCTCTACGGCAACGTCGCGGTGCTCGTCAAGAACGTGACCGGCGCGGATCACCTGGACGCGACGCCGCGCATGCGCCTGGTGGACGCGGTCGATGTCCTGGCCGACAACCGCGGCGAGCTGCTCTTCGAGCTGCGCGGAGCGACCGAGCGCCAGTTCGCCCTCTACCGTGTGCTGCGCGGCGACGCCACCCGCATCTTTGTGAGCGACGCCGACGCCATCGGCACGCCCGCTGTTCAATAGGGCACATAAATACACATAAATAATTCCTTCAAAAGGGCGCATAGCTTCCGCTATTCTGGACTCATTTAGTCCTATATAATGGGAGCAGCAGTGGGCTCGTTGCCACTTGTTGAAGGATTCGCTCACGAATGGCAACCGTCTCAGCTTCCCCCTCGCCAGAAACCGTCCGTGTCGTTCCGGGCCCCCTGACCGCCGCAGTTCCTGAAACAGCCGCCCCCGCCGAGTCGCAAGCAGTCCCCAAATGGCGGCATATTCGCATGGGCCGCGCCGCCGCCGTCAGCGACGGCTTGAGCTGGCCTATGGTCGCCTTGATGGTGCTCTTTCACGTGGGCGCCATCGCCGCGCTCTTCCTTTTCAGTTGGCAGCGCCTGGTCGTCATGGCCGTGCTTTACGTGCTGGCCATCAACGTGGGCATTGGCATGTGCTATCACCGCTTGCTCACGCATCGTGGCTACCGCGTGCCCAAGTGGCTCGAATATGTCATGACTGTGTTCGCTACGCTCTCGCTTGAGGGCGGGCCCATCTTCTGGGTTTCCACGCATCGCGTGCATCACCAGCTCAGCGACAAGGAAGGCGATCCGCACACGCCGCGCGAAGGCGGCTGGTGGGCGCACGCGGGATGGATCCTCTTCGGACAGTCGTTGCACACGCAAATCAAGGCGCTCTCGCGCTATTCGCCCGACCTCAGCCGCGACCGCTTCCATGTGTGGATGAGCAAATACCACTGGGTGCCGATCACTCTCAGCGCCATTCTGCTGTTCACCCTCGGATGGGTCTGGGGCGGTTTTGTGAACGGCGTCGCCATGTTCCTTTGGGGAGCTCTGCTGCGTGTCACGCTCGGCCTGCACGCCACGTGGCTGGTGAACTCGGCAACCCACATGTGGGGCAGCCGCCGCTTTCAAACCCATGACGACTCGCGCAACAACTGGTGGGTCGCGCTGCTCACCGGCGGCGAAGGCTGGCACAACAACCATCACGCGCATCCGGTTTCCGCGCGCCACGGCCTCAAGTGGTACGAGATCGATCCCAACTTCTGGGGCATCTGGCTGCTGGCCAAGCTCGGCCTCGCGCGCAGAGTCCAGGTGGCCAAGTTCGATCCCAAGAATCCCAAGCCCGCGGGGCTGTGAGGGCTTGGCGGGCGCAGTTGCGTGCTCTACCCCAGCCGCCGCGACCGAGGTCCCACCATCCCGGCGCGTCTAGCAGTCTGGAATGGGAGGCACTGCCGGTCGTCAGACAGTTCCGGATATAAAACATATTGTATAATCACGATTGCAGGCCTTTCCGGGCAATGACATCGCAAGAACAATCCCGTCAAGCCGCCGAATTGCACTTCGAGGGCGATGCGCTGGAGGTATTGTCGAGCTTTCCCGATCAAGTCAAGCGGGAGCTTGGTTTCTCGCTGCGCCAGCTTCAGATTGGCCGGGAACCAACCTCCGAAACGCGGAGCATGAGTTCAATTGGCGCGGGCGTTTACGAACTGAAGGAATCCGATGAGCGCACATGGTACCGAGTGATTTACCTCTCGAAGATCGGAAATACCATCTATGTGCTGCATTGTTTTGAGAAGGAGAGCCGGAAGACCGACCGGCGGGATATCGAAGTCGCCCGGCAACGTCTCAAGCGCGTAAGGCAGCGCTTGCAGGAGCAGAAAGCTTATGAAAAACGCAGCGGCCAATAAGCCATCCCATATCGTCAAGGGCAATATCTTCGATACGCTGGGGTTTCCCGCGTCGGAAGCCAGTGCGCTCAAGATCAAGGCTGAGATTCTCTCCGCGATCCTTGAGCACGTGCGGGCCCAGCGCTATACACAGGCCCAACTTATCGAAATTCTGGACGAGTATCAGCCCTCGGTGAGCAATCTGTTGCGGGGAAGAATCTCGCAGGTCAGCATCGAAAAACTGCTGCGTTACGCTGACCGGCTGCATCTCGAAACCAGCATTGCCGTCCGGCCTATCAAGGGGCGGGCTGGCCGAGCGAAACCGAAATCGGTATCCGTTGCGAAACTCGTCTCGCGAAACCTTGCTGCGGCGGTTTGACGGCCAGCCGCTTTTTTCCTTTCCCGTCTACTTCCGCGCCTTCGCCCTCACCCACAGCACGAGAAACAGCGGCAGCGCCACCACCAGCACCAGCACGCCCGCGGGGAATCCGACGTAGAGGTAGGTGTCCACGTAGCTCACCGCGTGCCCGCCGATCAGGTTCCAGGCCAGCAGCGCGAAGATGGCGATGCACGTGGTGGAGAAAAACGTAAGAAACGCCGAAGCAAACGCGAGCAACAAGCTCTGGAAGAGACTGAATCCCTCCAGCGGGAACCCGAAAACACGCGCTCCCCGTGCGCCATTCTGCGAAATCGCTGCGGGTTTTGTCATGGGGCCGGCCCCTATCAACTAGAATACAGATTCATGGCCGGCAGTGCGCAAATCGAGCTTTGGTCCGCGGAGAAGGTGGCCACGCAGGTTGCGGTGCAGGATGCGCCCAGCGGCCTCCACTTCGCCTCCTTCGGCGAAACGCGCATCCCCGATGGAGATCTGGAACGCCTTGTGGGCGCCGTGCCCGCCGCGCTCGCTCCCGCGCTGCGCCAGCGCGCCTACTATTTCGTTCCCCTCACCATTGCCGATACCGGCGAGAACCTGGTCGCGCCTGTCTACACGGTCGAGCTTGGCGATCGCGCCGTTTGCCATCGCAATGCCGCTTTCGGCGCTACCGAGGCCGTCTTCATCTCCACGCGACTGGTCGAAGACCGCTTCGGCCTCGCCTTCGAGTTCTTCATCAACGTGGCGCACAACTTTGTCGAGGCCGCCGGCGTTCCCAGCAGCTTTTCCGACCTGGCATGGTCGCAGGCCGAGGCGCAGGTGCGCGGCGAAACCAGCCAGGACGCGTGGGAGGCTCGCCGCCGCGCCCTGGAACCGCACGCCGGCGCCAATACCCCCAGCGCGAATCCTCCCGGCGCGAATCCTAACGCGAATATCGACGAGCGCGCGCGCCTGGCCTTTTTCGAGTCGTCCTTCTCTGACGCGCTCGCCATCTACATGCTTACGCTTGCGGTGGACTTCGACTATCATGACCTGCGCGAGCGCGAGTATCCGCTGCTGGCCGCGCCCTCGCTCGCCGAGCGCCTGCGCCACGTGGCGTCGCTCTTCCCCGCCAATCCCGGCTACGAGTTCCAGGTTCTTTACCGGCGTAAAGGCTAGCCCGCTTGCGCAGGGAAAAGGGACAAGAGTCAGTGAATAGTGTGAGTGTGAGTGTGAGTGTGCCGTGTGCACTGATCGCTCACACTCGCACTCGCACTCGCACTCGCACTCACACTCACACTCACACTCGCACTCACACTCGCACTCACACTCACACTCGCAACTGTCCGGCGTAGGCCACGCGCCCTTCGCTCACCGTCCAGCGCACCTTGCCCAGCATCGGCCAGCCATCGAAGGGCGTGTTCTTGGCCTTCGATTTCGACTCCGTCGCGCGATAGGTCCACTCGGCCTTGGGATCGAAGACCACCACGTCGGCGAAGCTGCCCACGGCCAGGGTGCCGCGGCATTTCAATCCCAGCAGCGCCGCCGGTTGCGCACTCATCAGGCTCAGTACGCGGCCCAGCGGCATCTTCCACTCGCCATGCAGCCAGCGAAGGCAAAGACCGAGCGCCGTCTCCAGTCCGATGATTCCGTTCGGCGCCAGCTCGAATTCAATTTCCTTTTCGTGCATGGCGTGCGGCGCGTGATCGGTGGCGATCGCGTCCACCACGCCGTCGAGAATGCCTCCGATCATGGCATCGCGATCGGCGGCCGAGCGCAGCGGCGGATTCATCTTGGCGTGCGTATTGTAGAGGCCGACGTGCTCCTCGGTGAGCAGGAAGTGGTGCGGCGCCACCTCGCAGGTGACGCGCAATCCGTTGCGCCGCGCCTGCCGCACCGCCGCCAGCGCCGCAGCCGTTGAGATGTGCGCCACGTGCAGATGCGGATGCGACTCGCGCAGCTCGGTCACCAGGCGAATGTCGCGCTCGACGATGCCCGACTCCGCCTCCGGCGGCATGCCGCGCAGGCCAAGTTTGAACGACACCGGCCCGAGATTCATGCTCGCGCCTTGCGTCATGCGCGTGTCTTCGGCGTGCTGGATCACGGTGAGTCCCACGCGCGCCGCGGCCGCGAGCGATTCCCGCATCACGCCGTCCTTCAGAATCGGCCGTCCATCGTCGGTGACGGCCACCGCGCCTGCGGATTTGAGAGCTGCATAGTCGTTTATCGTTTCACCCTTTGAACCGCGTGTGGCCGCTGCGATGGGAAACACGCGTACTGCGGCGCCGCGCTCTGGCTGTTGCATCCAGCGGGTCACTTCGGCCGAGTCGTTGATCGGAGAAGTGTTCGGCATCGCAGCCACGCTCGTGAATCCGCCGGCAGCGGCGGCTGCCGTTCCCGTCGCGATGGTTTCCTTATAGGCCTGTCCCGGCTCGCGCAGGTGCACGTGAAGATCGATCAGTCCCGGCGCAACCACGAGGCCCGTAGCGTCCAGAACCTCTGCGCCATTCTTGCCCTTGAGTTTCCCATGGCCCGCAATCTCGGCCACGCGCCCGTCTTTCAGCAGAATGTCCTTGGCGGCATCGACGCCCGCCGCGGGATCGACCAGCCGCCCTCCGCAAATCGCCAGCGTCGTCATGCGCGGCCTCCTTTACCTGCGTGCTTATTCAGAACAACTCATCCAGAAACTAAAGCCTCGCTAAAGCCGGTACCACCGTTTTCCTTTTAGTTTCTTTTTCAATTTCTCCGAGTTATCTCGTAGATCCTTATTGAATTCCTCAAGATTCTTGAATAACTCATTCTGCCGCTTATATCTTTCGCCAGCTACTCCGGGTTCGGTGACGTTTTCCTTATCCAGCCTCAGAAGCTCTACAAGTTCTACCAACTCGGAATAAAACTTCAACGTCGAAGGTTCAGAAAGCCACATGTGGCTTGTGAAGCGGTTTAACATATTTCGATATGCAGGAAATATTTCATTATCAAACTGATTTTTGTTATCCTCTTCTATTCTGTTATCGTGTTCGCGAAATCGGTCGCTAATGCGGCTTTGGGCTTCCGGGTTTCTTGTCTGATGAAGTTGTTCTAATCGCTCGCTTATTCTTGATCTATTAATCTCTTGTGAGGTGCCGGCTTTTGCCAACACTTGAGTACACATCCCGAGAAGCGGCGCATAAAACTCACGAAGTTCCTCTAGTAGATAAGTGATCTTTCGTTCATTTCTTTGATTCCATGTCGCTATGAAACCGCCGACAATTACCCCAAGCAGCCCGGAACTCGCAGCTATCAGGCTTTGATAAAGCGTACAGCGCTCGCTTGCTTCGAATAACATTGATTGCTTCTCCCATTGAATCACGCAATCTAAGCATTCAATTGCGGCTCAGGTATTCCGCGAGCGCCCGCTCCACCACCGCCATGCGGATGGCCACGCCGTTCGTCACCTGCTCCAGGATCGCCGACTGCACGCCATCGGCCACGCCGGCCGTAATCTCCAATCCGCGGATGATCGGCCCCGGATGCAGCACCACGGCCGCAGGCGCATGCGCCGCTAACCGTTGCCCCGTGAGCTGGTAATCCGCCTTGTACTCATCCAGATCCAGTTGCAATCCGGCCAGTCTCTCCGCCTGAATGCGCAACATCATCACCGCCTGCGACTGCGCCAGCGCCGCGTCGAAGTCGCGCTCGATCTCAATGCCCGGCCCGGACCGCGCCGCCTGCTCAGGCAATAGTTCCTTCGGTCCGCAAAGCAGAACGCGCGCGCCCACGCGAGGCAACAGCAGCATGTTCGATCGCGCCACGCGGCTGTGCAGAATGTCGCCGGTGATCATCACCGTCACCCCGGCCAGCGTGTCAGCCGTTACACCTTCGACTCCCGGCCGCAGATGCGCGAGAATCGTGCGCAGGTCGAGCAGCGCCTGCGTGGGATGCTCGTGCATGCCGTCGCCCGCGTTGATCACCGGCAATCGCGTCGTCTCTTCAAGCAGCCACGCCGCGCCCGACGAGTTGTGGCGCAGAATGATCGCCTCCGCGCCCAGCGCCCGCAGTGTCAAACCCGTGTCCTTCAGCGATTCGCCCTTCTCGATGCTCGAACTCAGGCTCGAGACCAGCGTGGTATCGGCGCCCAGCGCTTTCGAGGCCAGCTCAAAACTGGTGCGTGTGCGCGTCGACGCCTCGTAGAAGAGCAGGGCGATGCGCCGCTTGGCCAGAATCCGGTCGCGGCCGATCGGGTCTTCGTTCTCGAGCTCGGTGGCGCGGACGAGGAGCCGGCTCACGCCCTCCACGGTCAGATCGAGAACCGAGAGCAGCGACCCCGGATGGTAGGGAAACGGAGAGACGGGCGCAGGCGGAGTGCTGCGCGGGCGGCGAGCGGTGGTTATGGCGGGATTCATGCTTTCAGATCGCTTACAGTGAACCGCTTACAGCGGACAGTTCTCAACTTCTGTGATGAAAACAGGCACGTACAACCTCAGCGGACGAACGGAATCCCGCCCATCCGGCGGGCGATCGGCATTCCGAGGATGAACGCGAACCTTAAAAACTGTTCTGAAGAAAACTCGTGGCCGGGGCTGAATTCTCGGCCGCTGACACCTGAAACCTGACACCTTAAACCTGAAACCTGTTCTCAGCTCGTCTTCTCCACCAGCAGCACCTGCTCGGTCTCGTCGACTTCCTGGAACTTGACCTCGATAATCTCGCGGCTGCTCGTGGGAACGTGTTTTCCGACATACGTCGCCTCGATGGGCAGCTCGCGATGTCCGCGGTCGATGAGCACCGCCAGTTGCACGCGGCGCGGGCGGCCGTGGTCGAAGAGCGCGTCGAGCGCGGCGCGAACCGTGCGGCCGGTATAGAGCACGTCGTCGCAGATCACCACGTCGCGGCCTTCCACGTTGCAGCCGATGGCCCCTGGCGTGACCACGGGGCGGACGTCAGCCGTGGAGAGGTCGTCGCGATAAAACTGGATGTCGAGCACGCCCGTATCCACAGGACGCTTCTCGATGGTCGAGATCAGCTTGCCCAGCCGCTCGGCCAGCGGCACGCCGCGGCGCTTGATGCCCACCAGGGCCAGGTCCTCGCTCCCGTTGCTCTTTTCCACAATCTCGTGGGCCAGGCGCACCAGGGTCCGCTCAATCTCCGAGGCGGACATCAACCGCCCCTTCACGCGCAGGTTGCTCTTGCTTTCCGATTCGCTCATGATCGTTGCTCTTGCCGCTAATGTTCTTGGCTCTTGCCGGATGATACGAGGGATTGGCGCTTGGGGGCAAGTTGTGGAAACGCGGGAGGAAACGCAAGCAGCGAAATTCCGGGCTGCGGCGCCATCGCGGAACCGGCGCCCCGGCTCCCCGGGAGTTGAGTTGCGGTTGCTATCTCGCGCCCGGGCCAAATCGGTCCCATAATATAGAGGCGTGCCCGGATGGCGAAATTGGCAGACGCAGCGGACTTAAAATCCGCAGACCCTAACCGGTCGTGGGGGTTCAAGTCCCCCTCTGGGCACCAGTAAGCCATTTATAATCAACGATATATGAGCAGCATTCCGATCTTCATTCAGTGGGGCTTAAATGGCCTGTTATCAGTAACTTTCAGCAATCTGATCCGATATGAATTGGCTGTTGATTGGTTAGAAGAGCATTCATCGGGACTGATTCTTAGAGACCGGAACTCGAAACGTGATTAGGACCGATGGTGTCAACTGGGATTCCCGGCATGCCACCGGTTCGTCTATCCGCTCGCAATCCCTAATTCAATCTGCCGAAGCAGATTCACGATCTGCTCCGGACTATACTTCTTCGCTCTGCCCATTCCTTGCTCCTTCCATACCAGTTTGTCTCAGCACCACTTGTACAGGATTTGCCGGGCAGTCCACAGCGAAGCGCCGTTTATGAGCCGACAAGGAGAAGATCGCCGATCGAGTTGAATGAGTGCTAGAATGAGCCAAACCTCGTGGAGCCACATCGATGGAGCAGCCGGGATCGAAGGATTCCAACGTGTCCCCGTCCGGTATCACAGCGCTGCTGCGCGATTGGCAGGCAGGCCGCCATGCGGCATTGAATGAACTGTTCGAGGCCGTCTACCCTGAGCTGCACCGCATCGCCCGGCGATACAGCGGCCGCGAGAGGATCTCCTCCACACTGCAATGCACGGCAGTGGTTCATGAGGCATGGCTGAGGCTGGCGCAGTCGCAGCGGGTGAGCCTGAAAGACCGCGCGCACTTTTTCGCTTTCTCAGCGCGGTTGATGCGCACCATCCTGATCGATTACGCGCGTGCCCGCAAGAGCAAGAAGCGGGGCGGCGGAGAAACAATCTTCTCCCTGATGGATTCCGATGCCGCGGTCAATCCATCCGATGTCGAAATCCTGGATTTGAATGGCGCGCTCGAAGAACTGGAGAAGCTCGATCCGGTGCAAGGCCAGATTGTGGAGATGCGCTATTTCAGCGGCCTCAGCATTCCCGAGACCGCCGAGGCTTTGGGCGTATCGGAAAGCACCGTCAAGCGGGAGTGGATCGTCGCCAAGACCTGGATCCGCAGGCGCCTGATGGAGAGCGGGAAAGAACGGTGAATCCAGAGGGCTGGAAGCGCGCAAAGAAGCTGTTCTCGGCAGCTCTGGCGCTGCCGGAGGCCGAACGGGAGGCGTTTCTCGCCGCACAGCAGGATGAGCGGGAGACTCTCGACGAGGTACGCTCGCTGCTGACTGCGTATCGGGATTCTCCCGATTTTCTTGAGAACGCCGCTCCAAATCTGCCCGCGGACCCGCAGGCGCGCGACACCGCGACGCCCTTTGCCGGACGGCGCGTCGGGGCGTGGGAACTGGTGCGCGAGATCGGCCAGGGCGGCATGGGCGTGGTGTGGGAGGCGCGCCGCGCCGACCAGCAGTATGAGCAACGCGCGGCGGTGAAGCTGCTGCGCGCCAGCCTGTTTTCCGAGCAGGATGCCCGGCGTTTCCGCGAAGAGCGGCAGATCCTGGCTTCGTTGAATCATCCCTCGATTGCGCGGCTGCTCGACGGAGGCATGCTTGAAGACGGCGAGCCCTATCTGGTGATGGAGTTTATCGACGGGCTTCCGCTCGACGGCTGGTGCGAGCTTCATCGATCGAACCTGCGGCAGCGTATCGAGATCTGTCTCGAGATTTGCTCCGCGGTCGAATTCGCGCACCGCCAACTGGTGATTCATCGCGATTTGAAACCGGCGAATATTCTTGTCGGCGCCGGCGGCACGCCCAAGCTGCTGGATTTTGGCATCGCAAAACTTGTGGCTGAAGGGGGAAGCTACCGCACCACAACCAACCTGCTAACCCCCGAATGCGCCAGTCCGGAGCAGGCGCGAGGGGAGCGGATGTCGACGGCCAGCGATCAGTTTTCGCTGGGCGTGCTGCTGTATCAATTGCTGACCGGACGGCATCCTTTCGCCAAGCCGGATGCGAGCCCGATCGAGGCTTTGCGCGCCATCTGCGAGGATGAACCCCGGCTGCCCAGCAGCGTGGCGGAGAACTGGAGCCGCGAATTGCGCGGCGAGCTCGACGCAATTCTTCTGCAGACGCTTAACAAGAATCCTGCCGCGCGCTATTCCTCGGTGAGCGCCTTCGCCGGCGATCTTCGCGCCTGGCTCGATGGCCTGCCGGTGAGCGCCGTGCGCCAATCGTGGTGGCGGCGGAGCAGGAAGGTTATCCTCCGCTACAAGGCGCTGAGCGCGGCGATTGCGACGGCGGTGCTGATGCTGGTGACGGGCATTGTGGTGACATCGATCGAGGCCAGGCGGGCGTTGCGCGCCGAGCGGGAGGCGCTGTCACAACGCGACCGCGCCGAGAGCGCGCAGCAGGCGGCGCAGACGGAACGGGACCGGGCCGTTGCCGCCGAGAAGGCTGCCGTTGGCGCCGAAAAGGCCGCAACCGCGGAACGCAACCGCGCCATCAATGAGAGCCAGCGCGCCGATACCGAAGCCAAGAACGCTCACACCATTAACGACTTTCTGGAAAAGGACATCCTTGCCCAGGCCGACCCGAACACCGAGCCCGATCCTGACTTGAAGGTGCGCACGGCGCTCGACCAAGCGGCTGCCCACATCGAGGGTAAGTTTGAAGATCAGCCTCTCGTCGAAGCCTCACTTCAACATTCGCTAGGAGTCAGCTATCACGGCCTTGGGTTGTATTCCGAATCGCAGCGCCACACCGAGCGAGCTCTAGCTCTCAGAAGGAAGTACCTGGGCCTGTATGCCCCTGAAACACTGACAACGACGACGCTCCTTGGGACGATCCTGCTGGATGCATCGGAGTTTGACAAGGCCGAGCCTCTTCTGCGATCTGCCTATGAAACAAGCCGCAAAGTGTTAGGAGAGAGTGCTCCCGGGACGCTCAGCGCCGAACAGCAGTTGGCCTCCGTCTGGATGCAGCTGGGAAGAACCACCGACGCTGAACCTCTGCTGAAGCACAACCTGGCGATGCGCCGTCGCGAACTCCCACGCAACGATGCGGCGCTCAACGAGGCCATCGCTCAACTCGCCGCTCTTTACGAAGCATCGGAACGGCTTGCGGAGGCTGAAACTCTGGCTCGCGAGAGTGTGGAACTTGCGCTGAAGATTCACGGCCCCGAACATCCCGTCACGCTCTTCTCGCAGTACGTTCTCGCGTCTACCTTGCAGTCAGAAAATAAGCTTGAACAGGCAGAGCGTATCTATCTTGAAGTGCTGGAAACAAGAAAGCGAGTGTTGGGGCTGGATCATCCGGATACGCTTGACACGATGTACAATCTGGCCTGCTTGTATCAACTAATGGGAAGATACGAGGAAGCCATCCGTCTGCTCAACACTCATCTTGCGGCAACGAAACTTAAATTTGGGGAAGAGAACCCTAGGATATTGAACCCTTTCTACAGCCTCGGCTATGCCTATATTCAGATAGGCAAATTCGCAGAGGCTGAACCATTTCTTAATAAGGTTCTGGAAACGGATAGGCGCTTGAACGGAGAGAATCATCAGGGTTCATTAGCACTTCTCGCCATCCAGCGGCTGGGGATTCTCTATCGTTATCAGGGACGGTACGCGGCTGCGGAACCTCTGGCGCGCGGGGCCGCGGCGGAACTCCAGAAGATGTTTGGACTCGATCACTCGTATGCCGTCAGCGCACTGACCTCATGGGGAGTGCTTCTTCAGGATGAAGGGAAGGACATGGAGGCTGAGACGACCCTTTCTAAGGCCCTCGAACTGAATCGCAAGAATCTGACTCCCGGGTATTCCACTACACGATCCTGCCTGTTCGCACTTTCAAGGTTGCGCCTCAAGCAGGGACGGGATGCGGATGCGGAGAAGTTGCTCCGCGAGGCAATCGAAATCACGAACGAGCATGGGTATCCAATCTGGGATCGCTTCGATGGGCAAAGCCTGCTCGGCGCGGCTCTGCTCGGCCAGGGAAAATACGCTGAGGCCGAGCCGCTGCTGATTTCGGGCTACGAAGGACTCCAAGAGCTGAGTCCCGCGATCTCCGTCGAGGCCAATCTGCCCGAGGCGGGCGAAAGGATTGTGCGGCTCTATACGGCCTGGGGCCAGCCGGAGAAGGCCGCCGAGTGGCGTCAAAGGCTGCAGGACCCCGAAAAGTAGAAGCTGTATATTCCTCGCTTACAGCGTATTTCTCCGCTCTTCCTGCCAACGCCTCGATTCATCTCTAAGGAAATTCGGGATTTCGTGAACTGGTTTTTCCTGCGTTTCCGCTTATCCATGTTGAAGCGGCGGATTCCGCGCGAAGGCGATTCCGGATCCCCTCCCGCGCAGAGCCGGAAGGGGACGCGTACACGATGGCGCGCGGCGCATCGGCAACCGCTCCTGCAAGGAGAAACGATGAAACACCAACGAATTGCCATTCTGGCCGTCATGCTGGCGGCCTTTGGAATCGCCGCGATTCCCGTCGAATCGGGCGCGCAGAGCAGTACCGGCCGCAAGGCGCGCGTGGCCGTTCTGGACTTCGACTACGGCACCGTGATGAGCTCCACTTCTTCGATGTTCGGGACCAATGTCGATATCGGCAAAGGCATCTCGCAGTTGCTGGTCACCGATCTGGTGAAGAACGGGACCTTTTCGGTCATCGAACGCTCCGCTTTGGATAAGGTTCTGGCCGAGCAGAACTTCTCGAACTCCAATCGCGCCGATCCGGCATCGGCAGCTCGCATCGGCAAGGTCCTTGGCGTGGATTACGTGATTGTCGGAACCATTACCGAGTTCGGTAACGAGACCAATAAACAGAATGCCGGCGGCGGTGGCGGCAATTTTCACGGCTTCGGGCTAGGCGGCGTCGGCCACTCCAACTCCAAAGCCAATGTGGTCATTGACGCTCGGGTCATCAACATCGACACCGCGGAGATTCTCGCCGTGGCCGAGGGCAAGGGCGAGTCCAGCCGCTCCGGGGTTTCGTTGCTCGGTGGCGGCGGTAACTGGAACGGGTTTGGCAGTGGCAACGTCGATTTCGGCTCCAGTAACTTCCAGAACACGATCATCGGAGAAGCCACCAAGAAGGCCGTGGACAATCTGGCCGGGGATCTGGCCGCGAATTCCGGCCGCTTGAGCGCAAACGTGCACACCTTCAAAGGCGAAGGGTTGATCGCCGCCATCGATGGCGGTCAGATTATTCTCAACGTCGGCGGCAAGGCCGGCATCAAGGCGGGCGACACGATCGAGGTCACCCGCGTGACCCGCGAGATCAAGGATCCCGCCACCGGGCAGGTATTGCGCCGTCTTACCACCAGCGTTGGAACCCTCCGGGCCACGGACGTGGATGACGCCTCGGCCATTTGTGCGCCCGTCACGGGATCGGGTTTCCAGGAAGGCGATCACGTCACCTTTACCACCGACCATCCGGTTCCGGCAGTGAGCGGCGGGGCCTCGCCCGCCGCCAGCCAGAATTCGCAGGCCCAGGGCTCGTCGTCGACGACGCCGGGCGCTTCCAGCAACTCTCAGGCTTCCCCTTCCACCTCACCCGCGGCCGGCCAGGGCGCCAGCGGCGGCGGCCAGCCCAACTTCACCGCCATCAAGGCCGAATTTATTCCCGGCGAAAAGACCATCTTCTTTGACGATTTCAGCGACATGGCGGGCGATGAGCCGCCGCCGCATTGGAAGATTCGCGGCGCTGCACCCGAACTGCGCGTGGCCGGGAACACCCGCGAACTGGTGCTCATCGGCAATCGATACAGCATCTACCCCAACATCACCGGCCTGCCCAAGAACTTCACCATGGAGATGGACCTGTCCTGCGAAAAAGGTGAGGTCGATGACGTTAACGGATGCGGATCTATCAACTGGTACTTTCACGACAAAACCGGAAAAGTGGAATTACTCAAGATATGGGTAGGAATGGACAGAGGCACCGAGGATAAGAAAAGTATTGAATGGCGCCTCGGTTTATGGACCGACAAGGAGGCGCTGGGCGAGAAGGATCTCACAACGGACTGGAAACAGCCGGTGAAACTCGCCATGTGGGTACAGAACGGCCGCATCCGCTTCTATGTCAATGGCGATCGCGTCTTCGATTTCAACCAGGTAGAGTTGGGCGACATCGCCTCGCTGCAGATAGATTTCTGGAGCCACGACACAACGATGGCCATCCGCCGCGCCCGCTTTGCCGAGTCCACGCCCGACTTTGGGCAAACGATCATGGCATCGGGCAAGTTCGTCACCCACGGCATTCTCTTCGATACCGACAGCGACCGGGTGAAGCCCGAGTCGGCGGCGGTGCTGCAGATGATCGCGCGCGTGCTGACCACGACGCCCGACCTGAACGTGGAGATCGACGGCCACACCGACGCGACCGGCAATGCGGCGCACAACATGGATCTTTCCAAGCGCCGCGCCGAGGCCGTGAAGAACATTCTGGTGTCGCAGTTCAGCATCGACGCCGGCCGCCTGACCACCGCGGGCTTTGGCGCAACCAAGCCCATCGACACCAACGACACCGCGGCCGGCAAGGCAAACAATCGCCGCGTGGAGTTTGTGCGCAAGTGAGTGTCGTCGACGGCTTGATCGGCCCGTTAAGCGCCGTGGCGCAGAATGTCAACCAGGGGCTCTAACCGCGCGAACTCGCCTTTTTGCCTGCGCGGTTTCCCATCCTTTCGCCCTCAAAACGGGCGAAAGGGTGGGGCACGGGGAGTCCTTATTCAAGCGATCGGAAAACTAAATTGACCCGATTTTCCTCCCGTTTCCGCTTAGACACAGTAGAGCCAATCGGGAATTCATGCAGCAAGCAGGATTGTTTCCCCGGATGCCGCTCCTTCCAGGGGCAAGGTTTTCGGAAACATCCATCCTTCCTGCGTGAGTTACCGATCCTCTGAAAGCCGGAGCGCGCATAGCTCCGGCCCTCAGTGCGCTCGAGTCGCGCCCGCCCCCGGCGCAATCGGAAAGGAATCGCCATGGATCTCCGCTCTCACTTTGCCTCTTCGAAGTTTTTCGCTGTTCATCCGGCTGCCGCCATGAGCCTGAACCGGCTCCGGGCGCTCGCAGTTCTGGCCGTAATCTTCTCGCTCGCCCTGGTGGCCAATGCGCAGTCCGCGCATTACGGCGGGCAGGCCGACGCGGTAGCGACGCAACTTGCTTCACCGCAGTCGCTGGCCGTCGATGGCCTGGGCAACGTGTTTGTTTCGAGCTCCGTGGACGCGTCAGGTTATCCCGCAGGGGTCTACAAGGTGGAGGCCGTCAACGGCCGGGTCTCGAGTTCCTCGACGATGGTTCAGATCGCATCGGCCTACGGAAGTCTGGCCGTGGACGCACAGAACAACCTCTACATCGCCGTCGCAAGCACTCCCACCATCTATAAATATGCGGCCGTCGGCGGCGAGGTGACCGCGAGTTCGTCCATGACCGTGGTCAGCAGCAACGATTTCACTGCGCCCACGGCGCTGGCCGTCGACAGCAACGGCTACCTGATCGTCGTCGACCAGAACAGACACGTTTACCGGCTCGCCCCCAACGACAGCAGCAAGATTCAACTGGGCGCCAGCTACCTTGATGGTCACTGGATCGTCGGCGTGGCAGTCGATGGCGCCAACAACGTCTACGTGGCCGATTTGAGCTGGGGCGTCGTCGATGAGATCGAGTCCGTGGATGGCGCAGTCTCAGGCAGTTCATCCATCTGGGATATTGCCTGGCCCAATGGCGCGCTTACGGCCGTAGCGGCAGACACCAAAGGCGATGTCTTCTTCGGAGATAATCCCACTGCCGGGACGGGAGAGGTTCAGGAGATTCCGGCCGGCTCCACAAATCCCGAAGTCGTCTACAGCAGCTACACGGCTCCCAGCCTTCCTGTCGCGCTGGCGACGGGCCTGCACGGAGAGATTTACATCGCCGACATTGCCAACGGGTCGATTGTGAATCCGCCGGTGCGCATCGTCCTGGCCACTCCGCCGGATTTCGGCGAGGTAACTGTCGGCCAGACCAGCAGCGCGAATCTTCCTTTCACCTTCGATTCCACAACCTCGCTGGGCAGCACCATCGAGAGCGTACTCGGGCAGGGAGTCAGCGGGCAGGAGTTCATCTACCAGGCGCAAAGCGATACCTCTTATTGCCAGGCAGGTCAAACCTACCAGACCGGCCAGAGTTGCCTGATCGCGGTCCAATTCTCGCCGCAGTATCCGGGGCTGCGGCTGGGCGCGGCGGAATTGCTGGACTCGAGCGGCAACATCCTGGCCAGCGTGCCTCTGCAAGGCACCGGCGTTGCCTCCCAACTTTCATACCTCACCTTCACCCCGCCGACCACCCTTTATCGCCAAATCGTGGGCCAGCCTACCGGCGTGGCCGTCGATTCCCATGGCAATGTGTTTTACAGCGATGCGGATCGAGGCATGATCCTTGAACTGGTGGGCGCCAGCGGTCCGCCTGTAACGATCGCCAGTCTTGGTACTTACAGCTGTCCCGATGCTCTGGCCTTCGACGGCGGCGGCAACCTGTTTATGGCAGATTATTGCAGCCACACCGTCTGGGAGATCCAGGCCAACACCAACGGCCAGATCTCCTCGACTTCCAACGTCATTAACTTGAGCAGCGTCGTGAGTTATTCTAACGGCTTCAGCGGCTTCGCCGAGCCGTGGGGTGTGGCCGTCGATGGCGCCGGAAATGCCTTCGTCACCGATGCCAATTCCACCGGCGTAGGCATGGTCTACGAGGTCGTGGCCGACAGTAACGGCCACGTCAACACCAACTCGTCCGTGGTGCAAATCGCGACGGGCTTCAATCAGCCGCAGGGCCTGGCTCGGGATGCGAATGGAGATCTCTTCCTGGCCGACACGCACAACCTTGTGGTGAAGGAGATCGTGGCCGTGAATGGGCAGGTCTCGGCAAGCTCCCAGGTGGTGACCGTCGGCAGCGGCTTCCTCTTTCCCACCAGCGTCGCCGTCGATGCCGCCGGCAACGTCTATGTGACCGACGACGACAGCGGCGACAACTCCATGGTGAAGGTCATTCTGGCCTCGAATGGCGCGGTCTCGGCCAGCTCCCCGGTCCTCACGCTGACCAACGGCCTCATAGAGCCCTGGGGAATCACGGTCGATGCCAGCGGCAATCTCTTCTTTACCAATTGGACCTACGCCTCGGTGCAGGAACTGCCCTTCGGCACTGAGCCCACGCAGATCGCCTTTAATACGGCCACGGCGGTGGGGTCGCTGGATGCGACCGACGATCCGCAGAGTCTTACGCTGGCCAACATCGGCAACGCCGCGCGCAACTTCGACTCGGCGGCCTCGATCCAGGGAGGAGATTTTCTCTTCGATAGCGCCACAACCTGCTCGCAGTCGGGCGCGTACACGCTCGATCCCGGCAGTTCCTGCACGCTGGCCATCGACTTTCAGCCTTCGGCTTCGGGCCCACTCTCGGACACGCTTACCCTTGGCGACAGCTCCCTGCCCGCAATCACGCTCAACGGCACCGGCACCACGCAGCCCATACTCTCGGTCGCCGCTCTGTACTCGATTGGCTACGTCCAGGCCGGCGCCACGACCTCCACTTTGCTGTCGGTCTCAAACGTCGGTGGCGCGCCGCTGACGATCGCTTCCATCACGCACACCTCCGGCGCATCCGACTTCAGCCTCGGCGCGGGAGGAAACTGCCCTATCGGCTCCGCCATCGCGGCAAACACGAGCTGCGCCGTGGAGATCGATTACTCCCCGGCTGCCGGCTTCACCGGCGCTGAATCGGCCGTCTTCACCATCACCAGCGATGGCGGAACAAAGAACTTTACCGTCAGCGCCTATTCGCTGCTTTCGATGACGCAGCCGGCGGTCGTGGTCTCTTCCACTTCGCTGGACTTCGGCGCGAGGATAATCGGCGCCGAGGCGGCAAAGTGGGATAGGGGTACCCCGCTTACGCAACTGACCCTGACGTTGACCAACGAAGGTGCGGGAACACTGCAATTCTCCGACCTGACGACGACCACCGGCGTCGAGGACTTCTATTGGCAGTATGAGACCACCAGTGCAGTGTCCAGCAATACCTGTGTCTCGACAAAACACTATGGCACCTCCGAGTTAACCACGGGGCAAAGCTGCACCATCCAATATGCCTTCCTGCCCTGGCTGAACGGCGCGCGACAGGGCAATCTGCACATTGGCAGCAACGCTGTTTCCGGCGATCTCAACGTGACGCTGACGGGCGTCGGTGTGCTTCCGGCTGGCGTGCTTGCCGTCATTCCGCAGCAGGGATTCTCCTTCAGCGGGGGCGGAAAGCTCGCCACCATCGACCCCACTCTCCATAAGGTATTTGCCATCAGCGGCGGGTATTTTACCGAGGTCGATACCAACACGCTGGCCTATAACAGCCTGTCTTTGGGCAGCCAGGAGAGCCCCAACCAGATGGCTCTCGACGCCACCGCGGGCACGATCTATGGCGGGGCGAACGGCGGGTTTTTCACCATCAATGAGGCGGCAGGGACCTGGAACTTCACCCCCGAACTCTACGAGTACTACTACGATATTGCCGTCAACCCCGCAACGAACAAGGCATACCTGACCGATTACGGATCGAATATCGGAATCGTGGATGGCAACGCGGGCAACGCGTACTCGGCAATTCATGGGTCGGGCGCAACCTATCTGTTCAGTACCTCGTCCGTGGCCGTGGACTCCACGAGCAACCTCGCCTATGTTCTGGACAACTACGTTGGGAAGATCGCGGTGGTCAGCGGGGGCACGCTGCAAACTCCTTTTATTGCAGGATTGCCCACCCAGGGATCGCTGCTGACCTTCAATCCAGTCTCCAACAAGCTCTACACCAACGGATCGAGCACGGCACTGACGGTGATTGACGGCGCAACCCATGCCGTCAGCAGCATCGCCGGCATCGACACCACCGCGGTCACCGTGAACCCCGTGACCAATCGCGTCTATGCCACCAACTTCCCGGCGGTGTGGAGCAGCTGGGCCCAGACCGCTACGATCGCGGTGATCGACGGCTCCTCGCAGGCGGTTCTGGCCAACGTCCCCGTGGGCCAGGCCAGCAGCGGGGCAGAGGCCATCGCCATCGACACGGTGAGCAACGAAGTCTATGTTTCCAACGGCGACGACGGAGGCGTCAGCAACAGCGTATCGGTGATCGACGGCGCCACCAACACCGTTTCCGCTACTGTGGCCACGGACTACGATCCGGGTGCGATCGTGGTAGACGAAGCGAACCACCACGCTTTTGTGCTCAACGAGCGCTTGCTGCCGCAGGGCAACCCCACGGGCAGCATCTTTGTCATCGCCAGCCCCAAGGAAGATGGGCCGACCGTGGCCCCGGCGATTGCCGCCTCTTTCGGCACGGGAATGATCGGCGTCAATTCCACCACTTCGCTGAACTTCACCATCACCAATCCCAACAGCAGCTACACGCTTTCCAGCGTCGGCTTTCAGGCGCTGCTTCCCAGCGGCCTGCAGGCCGCGGCGGGAACCACGGCAGCCTGCGGCGGAGCCCTGACCACGGGCTCGGACGGCACGATCACTTTGGCCGGCGCGATGATTACTCCCGGCGGCCAATGCACCGTCAGCCTCACGGTGACCGGAGCCGCCGCCGGCACCTACACGCTCACATCCGGCGCGGTCGCCGCCTGGCCCAGCCTGACCGGAAATACTGCATCGGCAACGCTGACGGTAGGCAGCAGCCCGATCGTCATTGGAACGGTCACGGCATACGGACTGCCTCTGGCCGGCGTGACGATCACTTACCAGGCGGACACATCGAGTTATCAGTCGGGCGCGACCGTGACCGATAACAACGGGAATTATTCCTTCGCCGTTACCGCGGGATGGAGCGGGACGATTACTCCGTCGCTCACCGGCTACACCTTTACGCCTGGGAATAACTGGATTCCGGCCGTCACCACCAGCGCCACGCAGAGCTTCACCGCCGTCATCATTCCGCCGGAGGTGATCACCGGATCGACCATCGGTTCGGCCTCCACCACCATTGCCAGCGGCGGCGCGGTGGCCGACCAGGGCGGCGCGACAGTGACGGCGCGCGGTGTCTGCTATAGCACTGCGGCCAATCCTGCAATCACGGACAGCTGCACCTCGGACGGCACGGGCGCCGGAGCCTTTACCAGCACTCTCACCGGCCTGGCGCTGAACACGACCTATCATGTGCGCGCCTACGCTACCAGCGCCGCCGGCACCTTCTACGGCAGCGATTTGCAGTTCACTACGATGACTCCGAGCGCATCCAGCGTGGCCGGAGCCTATGCCTACATCACCGGCGGCATCAGCAATGCTGTTAACGTAATCGACACCGCCAGTCAGCGCGTCCTCGGCACGGTTGTCCTCAATCCGGCAGGGCCGCTGTTTTACGGCGACATCTGCCCCAATGGCGTTGCCAGCAGTTCCAGCAGCGGGAAGATCTACGTGGCCGCTGTGTGCGTGAACTCCATCTCGGCCATCGACTCAAGCACTCTCAGCGTCGCCGACTACATCCAGGTGCCTATTACAACTGGCGGCTCGACCATGTCGGCGGTCACCAGCCTGGACGGATCGCTCGTCTACCTGAGCGACGAAGAGGGGCCGGGCCCAAGTGCCGGGAACATTCACGTCATCAATACCTCCACCGACGCCATCAGCTCCTTCCAGATCGGCAAGGCCTCCTACGACCTGAAGCTGCATCCCGATGGAAACCGCCTCTACGCAACCAATACGGACGACAGCACGGTGACGGCCGTAGACCTGACCACAGCCACCGTTACGGCCACCATCAACACCGGCCAGGAGCCGTTCGGCATGGTCATCAACAACGCCGGCACGCGCGCCTATACGGCGAACCACGGCGACAATACGGTCTCCGTCATCGACGTAGCCTCCGGTTCGCCCACGCTGAATACCACCCTGCAGACGTTCCCGGTTGGCAACCTTCCCATGGATGTAGCAGTCAGCGCCGATGACAGCCGCCTCTATGTCTCCAATTACAACGACCATACAGTCTCGGTTTTCAACACCGCAGGCGACGCGAATACTCTCGTCGGAACCATCACCCTGTCGTACGCGCCACAGGGCCTGGCCATGCAGCCCGGCAGCGCTTACCTCTGGGTATTGCTGCCGGACGCCGGCGAGGCTGTCATTTTCAATACAGCCGGCGACGCCAACTCCATCGTGAACACCATCGCTGTGAGTGGAAAGCCCGGCCAGCTCGGATCGTTCTTCTCGACAGTCGCGACAGCAACCGTCCGGCACACCCCCATCATTAACTGGTCTGCTCCGGCGGCAATCACTTATGGCACGGCGCTCGACAACACGCAATTGAACGCCACGGCCACTTACAACGGATCGACGGTTGACGGAACGTTCACCTATACTCCGGCGGCAGGCACAGTGTTGAACGCCGGCGCCAACCAGACACTCTCAGTGACCTTCACGCCGACGGACGCCACCGACTACAACGCGGCGACAGGATCGGTGAGCCTGACGGTGAACAAGGCGACGCCGACGGTCAACTGGTATGCGCCGGCGGCAATCACTTATGGCACGGCGCTCGACAACACGCAACTGAACGCCACGGCCACTTACAACGGATCGACGGTTGACGGAACCTTCGCCTACACGCCGGCCTCTGGCACGGTGTTGAACGCTGGGGCTAACCAAACACTCTCGGTCGCCTTCACGCCGACGGACGCCGCCGACTACAACGCGGCAAACGGAACAGTAAGTCTCACGGTGAGCAAGGCGACGCCGACGGTCAACTGGTCTGCGCCGCCGGCGATTACTTACGGCACGGCGCTGAGCAGCACGCAACTGAACGCCACGGCCACTTACAACGGAGCGGCGGTCGCAGGAACCTTCACCTACACGCCGGCCTCTGGCACGGTGTTGAACGCTGGGGCTAACCAAACACTCTCGGTCGCCTTCACGCCGACGGACGCCACCGACTACAACGCGGCAAACGGAACAGTAAGTCTCACGGTGAGCAAGGCGACGCCGACGGTCAACTGGTCTGCTCCGGCAGCGATTACTTACGGCACGGCGCTGAGCAGCGCACAGTTGAATGCCACAGCGAGCTACAACGGATCGACGGTCGCGGGAACCTTCGCCTACTCGCCAGCCTCGGGCACGGTGCTGAACGCCGGGGCCAACCAGACACTCTCGGTAACCTTTACGCCGACCGACACAACTGACTACACCACGGCAAACGGAACAGTAAGTCTCACGGTGAGCAAGGCGACGCCGACGGTCAACTGGTCTGCGCCGGCGGCAATCACTTACGGCACGGCGCTGAGCAGCGCACAGTTGAATGCCACAGCGAGCTACAACGGATCGACGGTCGCGGGAACCTTCGCCTACACGCCGGCCTCGGGCACGGTGCTGAACGCGGGGGCCAACCAGACACTCTCAGTAACCTTCACGCCGACGGATACGAACGACTACAACGCGGCGACAGGATCGGTGAGCCTGACTGTCAATAAGGCGACACCGACGATTACTTGGGCAACGCCGGCGGCGATCACTTCCGGAGCCGCGCTCAGCAGCGCACAGTTGAATGCCACAGCGAGCTTCAACGGATCGACGGTCGCGGGAACCTTCGCCTACACGCCGGCCTCTGGCACGGTGCTGAACGCGGGGGCCAACCAGACACTCTCAGTAACCTTCACGCCGACGGATACGAACGACTACAACGCGGCGACAGGATCGGTGAGCCTGACTGTCAATAAGGCGACACCGACGATTACTTGGGCAACGCCGGCGGCGATCACTTCCGGAGCCGCGCTCAGCAGCGCACAGTTGAATGCCACAGCGAGCTTCAACGGATCGACGGTCGCGGGAACCTTCGCCTACACGCCGGCCTCTGGCACGGTGCTGAACGCGGGGGCCAACCAGACACTTTCGGTCACCTTCACGCCGACAGACACGACCGATTACAACACAGCGACAGGATCGGTGAGCCTGACTGTCAACAAGGCGACACCGACGGTCAACTGGACCGCGCCGGCGGCAATCACTTACGGAGCCGCGCTCAGCAGCACGCAACTGAACGCCACGGCCACTTACAGCGGGTTGAGCGTCGCAGGAGCCTTCACTTATACGCCGGCCTCAGGCACGGTGCTGAACGCCGGCGCCAACCAAACACTCTCGGTCACCTTCACGCCGACGGACACGACCGACTACACCACGGCACACGGATCGGTGAGCCTGACAGTGAGCGCATTCACTCCAACGGTGACAGTGACGCCTGGAGCAACCAGCATCACCATCGCACAGGCACTGGCGGTGACCGTGTCGGTGAGCGGGGCAACGGGCGGTTCATCGCCAAGCGGAAGCGTGATTTTGACGGGCGGCAGCTATACGTCGCCGGCAGTGGCGCTGACGGGCGGAAGTGCGACGTTCAACATACCGGCCAGCACATTGGCCGCGGGCAATTACACCTTCAAGGCCAGCTACACACCAGACGCGAGCAGCTCATCGAATTACAACAGTGGCTCAGGGACGGCTTTGACGGCGGTGTCGGTGAATGGCCTGCAGCCGATCATCGCCGGCCTGCTGCCGGCATTTACCACCGCGGACGGGCCGGCCTTTACGCTGACCGTAACGGGAACCGGATTTGTCTCCGGCTCGACGGTTTACTGGGGCACTACCGCGCTCACAACGACGTTCGGAAGTTCTACACAGCTAACCGCTCAGGTGCAGGCAGTAGACATCTCCGCTGCGGGCATTACATCGATCACCGTGCAAACGCCAGCGCCCGGTGGTGGCACTTCCAACGTATTCGAGTTCGAGGTCGATTCGGGCGGGGCGGGAACCAAGCCAACCTTCACGGTCGTGTCGGATACAGTAACGCCAGGCTCCTCGGCATCCTACCGGGTAACGCTGCCTTCTTCAGCCACGAATGTGAGCGTCCAGTGCCTGGGTCTGCCCAGCGGCGCAGCCTGCAGCTATTCGGCCGCAACCGGCACACTGACGATCTCAACCTCCACGACGACACCGGCGGGCACCTACCAGATCGTTGTCGTCGTTACCGAGACGCTGCCTGGCACATCTACATCCTGGATCTTTTTGCCGATTCTGCTGCTGCCGTTGGCGAGGATGCGCAGGAAATGGGCCAAACAGCAAATATGGCTGATGCTGTGCCTGGCAATTGCGCTGGCTGCCGCCGCTACGACGATTGGCTGCGGAGGCTCGTCGCAATCGCACACGGTCACCAGTTCGGGAACCGTAACCCTTGTTGTCCAATAGCCCTCCGGATGTTGCGTCCGGGAGCGCTACGGAGCGCGCCCGGACGCGGCCGGATTGCAGCACAACCCTCCCTGACTGGAAGCTGGCGAGCTGAGCCCTGACACCGCTCATTTTGAAACATGCTCTCGCAGATCGACGCTCAATGAGCGGTTAGTCGCCAACTCGTCGACAGCTGGCCAAGCAATGGCTAGCAACGGACTGTGGCGCCAGCAGCATGGCATCGCTCTGAGATTCCGCTTGCCACAACACAAAATCGATCGTTTTATCCTGGTGGGCAGGATCAGTCCTGAAAAACGCCGTAGCCTTCCGGAGCATTTCCGGAATGACGCCAAATCGCCAAAGCGCATTTCGAGCAGCGGATTCGTAATGGAAGTCAGCTCTTAGTGAGATGTTCCCGATGGCTGAAATGTTCCTGGTGGTGAGCTGCAACTCGTCTCCAATCCAGTTTTCGGGGTTAGGGGAGGATCCGCGACGAATCGGGCAGAAGTTAGGATCACGCTAAATATCGGCCGCATTCCGGCGCGAAATCCCGTGTACTTGTAGCGTACTCAAGAACCGCGTTTGCTGCATTTTGAACGAGTCGAGCGTCCTCACAAATGAATAACTTGAATGGAATCAGTGGGTTGCTGAGTATCAAGTCCCCCTCTGGGCATCATTTGTAATCCGTTGAGGATATGTCTCTTAATGGGCATTTCTAGCAACCGCCGTAGCGGGAGCCATCAATCCTTAATGTGGAAAGTAAGTGCCTTGCCGGGATTCGTATTGCCCTTCGCAGCGGGGATGTCGCTGCGCAGGATGAAGGCGTAGTCTCCCGAGCCCGCGCTGAAGTTGATTTGATAGCTGTTATCGGCGGTCTGTGTGGCCTGAAAGGCTACTCCGTCACTGCTTTTGCCGCCGCCTAAAGCGGCTTTGAATTCGCGATTATCGTGCTTGCCGTGAAGATGGACGAGCAAATAGCTCTGCACAGAGGTTCCGGGTGCAAGCTGCAGGAGAAACTGAACCGGGGCGCGCGCGGCAGTTACGCTTTGGGATCCGGCAATGGTCCCCGTGATCTCCTCGTTCAGAAGGCCGCCAGAGGCCTTGCGAAGGCCGCTCATCAGTCCGGTACCCTCCCAAGTGATGGACTCGACCGGCAGTGGCGTCCATGCGGAACCATTCTTGAAATAAGCGCCGGGGCTGCGGGAGCTCGGACTTGACACGGCCGGCTGCGCCTGAACCGGCGGGCTGACCGGCTGGGGCGCGGGTTGGACCGGGGCGGCGACGGTTCCGCGATAGTTGGCGCGCACCGCGGCGATTTCGCCATCGGTAGCGCCCGCGGCGCGCAGGGTCTTCTCCGACTGGACCGTCAGTTGGAAGTCCACGCCCCGCGTCTTGATGGCGCTGATCAGTTCGCTTTCCTTGAGACCGCCGATCTTGAGCGCATCGGTCAGGCCCTTTTCCGAGATGGGCTTCGCGGAGGAGCCCTGGGCCATAGCCAGAACCGGCAGCAGGACGGCGACGAGCAGCGCGATGGGCAGGAAACGGGCAACAAAACGCATGGCGAAAGATGGAAGTCTGGTGCTCATTGTTCTCACTCGTCCAGAGCCTTCAAGGACTTTTCGTGTTTAGATTCCTTGGGTTTGGGTGACTGTTTGGCGCCGTTGCCTGGCGGCTCGGTGGGCGGGCTCGTCTGCGGCGGCTGGGTGGGAGTTGCAGCGGCGGGAGGCGGCGCGGGCGGAGTAACGGCAACGGGAACAGGGGGCGGAGCTGGCACGGGTTGGGGTTGGATCACCGGCGGTTGCGGAGGGTTGTTGCCGTCGACATTCTGCGCAGGGCGCCGGGCCATGCCGGCGACGACGCCGATGCCGACAGAAAGAAAAACAAAGGCCACGGCCGCCGCGATCTTCCAGTTGGCTTTCAGCCAGGGCGCCAAGCCGGACAATCGGAAAACCGGTGCGGCAGCAGGAAGGTTGGCTGCCGGAGCAAAACCGGAAACCGTTTGGGGCGCGGCCATGTTGGGCATCTCACCGGGAGTAAACTGATGGCCGGCGGTGCCCATCTCCTTGACAGCGCCGGCGCCGACCAGATCCACCACGTCCTTCTTGGCGATGGTGAGGTTGCCGGAAGCGGTTGCCAGCGCGGCGGCAAAGGCGTCGCAAGATTGGTAGCGATCGTCGGGGGCCTTGGCCATGGCTGTGCGCAGGACCTGTTCGACGGCCGGAGGCGCGTTACAGCCCATCTCGCGCAGGGCGGGCAAGGGATCGCGCAGATGGGCTTTCATCAACTCGAATTCGCTCTGGCTCTGAAAGGGCAGGCGGTTGCAGAGCATCTCGAAGAGCACCACGCCGAGCGAATAGATATCGCTGCGCGGGTCGGCGGGCTTGCCTTCGATGCGCTCCGGCGAGATGTATTCAATGGTGCCGATGAGGCGGCCTTCGGTGGTCATGCGCGGAGCCGCGACCATGCGCGAGATGCCGAAGTCCATTACCTTGATGGTGCCCCAGGTGGTGAGCATGATATTGGCCGGCTTGATGTCGCGATGCACGATGCCCATCTCGTGGGCGGGCTCAATAGCTTCCAGGATCTTCGCGGCCAGGGGAACAGCAATCTGCCAGGGCAGCGCGCCGCGCTCGCGCTCGATGTTCTCCAGGGTCTTGCCGGGCACATACTCCATCACCATGAAGAAGTTCTCCCCCTGCTGGGTGAAGCTGTACAGGGTGGCGATCCCGGAGTGATTGAGCTTGGCGACGGTGATGGCCTCGGAGCGGAAGCGGTCAAGCAGATTGGGCTGGCGGGCAATCTCCGGGCGCAGCATTTTGATGGCGACTTCGCGCTCGATCATGGTGTCGACGGCCTTGTAGACCACGCCCATGCCGCCCTCGCCCAGTTCATCCACGATCCTGTACTGGCCAACCATCGAACCGATCATATCCGCCATGGTGAGTTGCCCTCGTTCCGCCGATCTAAATCTCTGGTTTATGGCTTTCAACTGTCAGTTTTTGTTGTCCAACGGCCGCAACTCGGCAATCGCTACAGAGATATTGTCGCCTCCGCCGCGCTCGCGCGCAATGTCGACAAGCTGCCGGCAGGCGTTCAAGGGCGATTGGATGGCCGCAACCCGGCCAATCTCTTCGTCTTCGATCTCGCCGTACAGACCGTCCGAGCAGAGGAGAAAACGGTCGCCGGCCAGCAAATGCATGGGCTCCGTCCAGGTGGAAATCTCGACTTGCTCGCGGCCCCCCAGCGAGCGGGTAATGACGTTCTTGTCGGGATGATGGCGCGCCTGCTCCATCGTGATCTGGCCCAAGGTGACCAGTTCCATGACCGCGGAGTGGTCCTCGCTCAACTGGTAGATGCCGCCGTTACGGATGAGATAGAGCCGGCTGTCGCCCACGTGGGCGGAGTAGCCCAAGCCGTCCTGCAACAGAAGCGCCGTGCATGTGGTTCCCATGCCACGCTCCGAGGCCTCCTCGAGGGACTGCTTGTGAATCGAGGCGTTGGCCTCGAGGAAGGCATTTTTCAGGTGTGCGGCGGGTTCGCTGCGCATTTTGGCAAAGGCGTTTTCCAGGGTTGCGATGGCGGCGGCGCTGGCCACTTCGCCGGCATTGTGCCCGCCCATGCCGTCGGCAACCACAAGCAGAACGCGATCGCCGCGGCTGTTGTTGCGTTCGCGCAGAATGCTGACGCAGTCTTCGTTGTGTTCGCGCACACAGCCCACGTCGGAGAGGAACTCGGCTTCGATGAGAAAGCGCGGAGGGACAAGTTCGGCAGGCGGCTGAGGCGTCGCGGCAGGCGCGGGTGTGGAACGGAAGCGATCGAAGAAACTCATGGCTGGGGTGCGCTCCTTTGCATGGTAAAGACAAATTCCGCGCGTTCGCCGATGTCGAACTGCACGGGCAGATCGGAGAAGCCCGGCTGGCGCAGAGTGAGAGTGACGGAAGTACCGAGGCCGCGGGTGAGCGCAAAGGGCGTTTGCCCCAGAAGCTTGTTTCCTTCCCAGACTTCCGCGCTGCCCTCAACCACATCGACAATCACCTGCCGGGACTCGGCCGTGCTGGTAGCAGGCGGGGGACTGGGCGGGGGCAGGTTGCCATGCGCAGCGTGCGGAGGGGGCTTGGGGAGAAAGAGCAGAACGGCGGCCAGAATCAAGAGCGCGGCCGCGACCCCGGCGGCGCTCCGCTTCAGGCGCCGGGAGGGGAGCAAGCCATCGAGCAGGGAGGCCAGTGCGCCGGCAGCCGGCAAGGCCAGACGCCAGCCGGAGCCGGGACCGGCCGCGAGCGGGATCCGCTCCAGGTCCTGCTTGACGGCCAGCATGGAGGGGTAGCGATCCTGAGGCTTGCGGCGTAGGCAGCGAGCGATGATATGCTCCATCTCCGTGGGGATGCCGGGCTTCAGAACCGTGGGCGGGGTGTAGGTTGCCCGCATGATTTTGGAGAACAATTCCATCTGCGTGGAACCCTCGAAGGGGAGGGTGCTGGTGAGCATCTCGTAGGCCAGCACGCCGAAGGACCAGATGTCGCTGGCGGGGACGGCCTGCTCGCCGCGGGCCTGTTCGGGCGAGATGCTCTGAAAGCTGCCGATGACAAAGCCGGCCGTGGTGAGGCGCGCAACCATCTGGTGGGTGGCAATGCCGAAATCGAGCAGCTTCAATTCGCCTTTCGAGTTGATCTTCAGATTCGCGCTCTTGAGGTCGCGATGCACGATGCCTTGCGCATGAATGTACTCGAGCGTGGTGGCGCAGGAGCAGAAGATGGGCACGGCATCCTCAATCTTCCAGGGGCCGCGGGCGGCTGTGATCTCTTGAATGGTCTGGCCGTCAACGTATTCCATGACGATCACCGGCTTGCCCTGAAATTCGATGAACTCATAGAAGGCGGCTACGCCCGGATGATGCAGGTTGGCCTGGATACGGGCCTCGTTGAGGAAGCGCTGGACGAGGACGGATTCCCCCCCGCTGAAGTTGAGAATCTTGATGGCTACGGTATGGCCCAACAAGGTATGGACCGCACGGTAAACCTGCCCCATGCCGCCTTCACCGAGATAGCCGGTAACCTGGTAGTCACCGATGACGGCATTGAGGTACGGAGGCATCGTGCGGTCCTGCCCATCGTTACTTCGTCTGGGTTACTCCCATCAGTTCCATGCCGTAGCGGATGGGCACGGCGAAGGTAATGGTGGTGTTGCCTTGTGATTTCATGGCGGTGAAGATGCCGATCACCTTGCCGTTTTCGTCAAAGACGGGCCCGCCGCTGTTGCCGGCGCCGGTGGTGTTGACCGCCAGTTGGTAGTAGTCGCCAAAGGTGCTGTAGATCGCGTTGTCGGGGCTGTTGTTGGCGCCATTGCGGATTACTCGGCCCACGTTGCCGTCGCTGACGGTCGGACTGGGAATGGTGTCCTCCACGGTGCCCTGGGCGAAGACGTCCTTGGAGCCAACTACCTGCACGATCTGCGGCGCGACACCGGGATAGCCCATCACCACCACCCTGGCGCCAGGCTGTATGGTGTCGTAGTTGTCGTTCAAGTCCACTTTGCGCAGCGCGGTGGGCAGTTCGATCTTGAGCATGGAGACATCGACGGCATCGGAACTGCGCGCTACTTGGGCGGGAATGCGGATGCGGTTGCCCGCCAGGGTCACGTTCAATACGTTGTTATGGCCCTGCACCTGATTCGGGAAACCGATGGAGTCCTGGATCACGTGGAGATTGTCCAGGCTGAGCTTGCCCTCAATCACCAGCTTGGCCTGCGCGGGAACCCAGGTGGGGAACGAACTTGCCGCGATCCCCCGGAGCTGCAATTGATTGCCGCTGGGAACCAGCAGGATGCCGGCCTGGTCGTTATGCACCGTCCAGCCTTCATAACTGGTATTCCAGCCCTCGCCCACGTGGCGGTTGGTGAGGATAAATCCGTCGCTGCTGACGATGAGGCCGCTGCCGGACCCAGTCTCGCCAATGGGCACATAGTCACCGCCGCCGTCGTCGGTGGAGAGGACCGGTTCGACCTTCCCGTTCAATTGCAGGAAAAGGGGCAGCAAGTTGGCGCCGCCTTGCACAATAGGAACGGTCTTCTTCTTGTTCTTGGGGTCGGGCTGGGAGTTGGCAAGGTAGACCTGGCTGAGCGGACGGCTGGTTTTGGCGTCCAGCAGATTCCAGGAGAGCTCAATATAGACCACCGACGGCGTGTTCGCGGATGCAATCTGCGCCGAACTCAGTTTGTTGTTGACGGGGTTGGGGTTAACGTAAACGGTCCCCTGCTTGGGCCGGGTGAGGAAGTAAGCGGTCACGCCGCCGATGACGGCCAGCAGCACCAGTGATACGACCACCATCTGGGTGCGGCCTTCCTTCTTGGTCTGCGAGATCATGCGCTCCACCGTGGCCTTGCCCACCGTGGTGCTGCCATAGGCGACCGGTGCGGCGGCCATGGGCGGAGGCGGCGGGATGAACTGGGCCGGCGGGGGCGGCGGGACAGGCTGGTAGGGCGGCGTGGCGGCGGCAACGGGCGAAATGGCTTCGCGCGTGGGCATGCTGACCGGCGTCTCGGCCAGGCGGGTGGCCTTGGAGAGAATCGGACGGGGATTCAGATCGAACTGAATCTCGGGACCGCCGGCGCCGAATTGGATGATGTCGCCGGGGGTCAGGCGGGTGGGAGTGTAGATGCGGTGCTTGTTGACGAAGGTGCCGTTGCTGCTGCCCAGATCGTTGAGCGCGATTTCGCAGGGATCGACCTTCTCGACAACGATGCGGGCGTGTTTGTGGCTGACCAGGTCGTCGCGAGTTTCATCGTAGCGCACGTTGCAATCGGCATCGCGGCCGATGAGAAACTCTGCATTGCTGGTGGCCGGAAATTCCTCGACCTGGTTTGCCTTGCTTGAATTCTGATGCCGAAGAACGATCTTGACGTCCATAGCCTCTTCCCTCTCTCAAGAGCCGCCCAGATTTGCGCGCCGCGGCAAGATCGGACAGAACAAATTGCCACGCACAAGCCAGCTCTACGCGTGCCGAAGCACGGATTCTTTGAGTGATACGGAACATACCCCATGGTTCCCCGTGGTGTCAACCGGAAACCGATGAATACAGTCGTGTTGGAGGGCACCTTACGCACCTCCATCAAGGGCGGCTTCCTGGGCACTGAAACCACATTCAATTGACGGCCCATTCACGTGACGGCCCATTCACCGTCTAAGTTTCAGGGCTGCTCGCGATTTCGCCGCGCCGGGTCTTTGCCGATCCAGGTCACAACGGCGGCTCCGTCGGCGATCGACCGAGAGAAGAATCCCCGGCTTGGCTTGTGCCATGAAGAAGCGTGAGCTCTATGCTGTACGGAAGATGAGGGCATCGAACGCGCGTTATCGCTAAGGCATCCGGACTTCAGCTGACCGGTTGTTCGATCGAGACCGGTTGGCTTTCGGCAATTTCACTCAGCAATCTGTCGGCCGCCAACCTGAGATTCTCCATTTCGTTCCGCACGGAAGCCAGGTCCCCTGCGTTCGCAGCCTCTTCCAGCCTGGAGGCCAGCTTCTGAAGCTGTTCTCCGCCTGCATTGGCGGCCAAACCCTTGATGGTGTGCGCGTGCCGGGCCGCCGTCAGGGCGTCGCCTGCGCGCAAGGAATCTTCCAGCCATTGGATCTGATGGGGAAGGTCCGCGCGGAATGCATTGAGAATCAATGTGACCAGAGACTCGTCGCCCAGCATGCGCTCGGTCAATCCCTTGCGGTTGAAATTGACGGCATAGTCCTCAGCCAGCAGAATGCGCGCGTCCGCCTTCGAGCGTCCCTCCGGCGCCGGGTTGGGAGTTTCTGTCTCCGGTTCCGCGGGCCCGGGAGTAAGCCCGCGCCGCAGGATGCGCAGCAGTTCGCTGCGCCGTACAGGCTTGCGCAGGACCAGCGATGTGCCGGGCTTGCCGTCAATCGCTTCGCCCGGCCGGGCGCCCATTGCAAGCAGCGTTAAGATCACTGTGCCGCCCGCCGCGGCCGCCGCACGGACGCTCCGCGCTGTCACGAAGTCATCCATTTCCAGCGTCCTCAAATCGATGAGGGCCAGGTGGAACGGCAGGTTATCGGTGATCGCGGTTTGCAGGCTTTCAAATGCCGTTTGCGCGGTGAACGCATGCGTTACATTCATGCCCCGGGCTTCGAGCTGCCGCTGGAGCATCTCGATAAGGCTGGTGTTGCCATCCACGATCAGGGCGCGCGCGCCGGAGATATGCGCGCGCAGAGGCGGCTCGGCGGCAGGCGCGGTATCGGCCATGCGCAGGCGCGCGGTAAACCAGAACTCCGAGCCATGGCCGGGTTCGCTGTTCACGCCGATGCTGCCGGCCATCATCTCCACCAGTTGCCTGCTGATGGCCAGCCCAAGACCGGCGCCTCCCATGCCGCGCGTGGCAGAAGAGTCCACCTGCGTGAACTTGTCGAAGATGATCGGCTGCTTGTCCGCGGGGACGCCAATGCCGGTGTCGCGCACCGAAAATCGCAGCAGGAAGTCCGACGCGCCCAGTTCGGCAAGGGAGCAGCGCAGCACGACTTCGCCAAGCTCGGTGAACTTGATGGCGTTGCCGAGCAGGTTGACCAGGATCTGGCCCAGGCGCCCCGCGTCTCCCAACAGGAGCTCCGGCACGCCGGGATCGACGCTTGCGACCAGCTCGAGGCCCTTGGCCTGCGCCAGCGTGGCCACGGTCTCTGCCGTGCGCTCGATCAGATCCGGAAGATGAAACTCGGCTTCTTCCAGCACCAGCCTGCGGGTCTCGATCCTGGAGAAGTCCAGCACGTCGTTCACGAGTTGCAAGAGTGCTTCGCCGGAGGCGCGGGCAGCCTCCACATACGATCTCTGCTCCTCCGTCAGCCTGGTGTCGAGCAGTTGGCCGGTCATGCCAATCACGCCGTTGAGCGGCGTGTGAATCTTATGGCTCATATTGGCCAGAAACTCGTTTTTGGCCGCATTGGCGCGATCGGCTGCGCTGGTTGCCTCGCGCAGCTTCTGCTCGTCTTCGAGCTGCTTCCGGATGTCGCGAACGATGGAACTGGCGCCGATGAGCCTGCCTTCGGTATTGCGGATGGGAGAGATCGACAGCGAAGCCGGAATGACCGTACCATTCAGCGCGATCATTCTTACTTCAAAAGGCGGAAATGCTTTTCCCTGGCTCACCGCCTTGAGGATTCCGCGGGATTTCAACTCCTGGCCGGGAGCCATGAGGCGGAGCAGGCTCTGGCCAAGGATTTGTTCCCGGGTGTAGCCAAGCAGAGTCTGGGCGCCGGTGTTCCAGCTCCGGAGCGTGCCTTCCACATTGGTTGAAAAAATGGCATCGCCGGAAGACTCGACGACCGAGGCAAGCAGCGCTTGCGCCTTCTCGGCCTCAAATTCGCGCGTCACGTCGCGCACGAACATGGAGAGCGCGCTCACCTCTCCTTTGGTGTCGCGAATCAGGGAGGTGGTGGCTGAGACGCGGATCTTTTCCCCATCCTTGCGCAGGCCGAAGCCTTGACGATGTGCGGTCTCACCGCCTCGTATCACCTCTTCGGCGTAGCGGGCATCGCTTTCCTTGCGTTCCGGAACGGCGATGAGGGTGAGAGGCTGGCCGATCGCTTCGCTGGCGGCAAATCCAAACATTCTTTCCGCGCCGCAGTTCCAGGTGAGAATGATTCCGGCGGGCGAACAGGCCAGGATCGCGTCCTCCGAACTTTGCACCAGGACGGAGAGGAAGGCCTGTGCCTCCTGGGCGGTTTGCCACCCGCTCAGGTCGCGGGTCGAGGCCAGGCAGCCCTCGACCTTGCCGTCGCAGCCGCGAATGGGAACGACGGTGACTTCTTCGGTGTAGTGGGTTCCGTCTTTGCGGCAGTTCGCCACCTCATCCTGCCTGCGATCGCCGCATCGAACCGATGCCAGAATCTCATGCATCAGCTGCTGGGAATCATGACCGCAGAACAGGCTGGGCAGCTCCCGGCCGATCACCTCGTCCCGGCAGTAGCCGGTGATCTCCAGCCAGGCCGGATTGACGAAGCAGACGGCGCCGTCCAATCCGGCAATGACGATGCCGCGCGCCGCAAGCTGGGCCGATTCCTCAAGGCCTGCCGCGATAAGCATGTCGGCGTTGAGCGGCAATTCTCACCTCGGGGCATAGATTCATTTGCTTTATCGGCGCAAAGCAGCGGGCCCCTACCCGGTTTGCCGCCGCGGCAGTTACGAAAGAGGGGCGGGAGATCGCTGCGCACCACGGTAAAGATTGCGACCGCCCAGATGGCCGAGGGATGCCACTGCCTATATCGGAAAGCGCGTGCCGGACGGATCCGCCGCCGTGGAGAAGCGTGTCCGGGGGCGGTCAGGCGCACCCGTGCCCTTCGATTTGTGGGAAATAGAGGGCGCGAATGCTGCTAGAATCTTGCTTTCCGGCTCAACCGCGCCGCCCAGTTTCGAGCGAAAGAAGGCCTCGACCGTGTCTCATGACGCCTCAATAAAATCAGTATCTTACGCCGACGCCGGCGTGGACATCCGCGGCGCCGGCCAGGCCAAGGAGCACATCAAGTACCTGGCGCAAAAGACTTTTAACCGCAACGTGCTGGGCGGAATCGGCAGTTTCGGCGCGCTTTTCCGGCTGGATCTGCAGCGCTGGAAGAACCCCATTCTGGTGAGCTCGGCCGACGGCGTGGGCACCAAGCTGAAGGTGGCCTTTGCCCTGGGACTGCACCAGACGGTGGGCATCGACCTGGTGAACCACTGCGTGAACGACATCGCCGTGCAGGGGGCCGTGCCGCTCTTCTTCCTCGATTACCTGGCCACGGGCAAGCTCGATGGCGACGTGATCGAGAGCGTGGTGAGCGGGCTGGCCGACGGCTGCAAGGCCAACGGCTGCGTGCTGATCGGCGGCGAGACGGCGCAGATGCCCGGCTTCTACGCCGACGGCGAGTACGACCTGGCCGGCTTCATTGTGGGCGCCGTCGATCGCGACAAGTTGGTGACGGGCGCGGGCATCAAGGCGGGCGATGTGCTCATCGGCCTGCCCTCGACCGGCCTCCACACCAACGGCTACTCGCTGGCGCGCAAGCTGCTGTTCGAAGTGGGCGGCTACAAACCCACGCAGTACGTCACGGCGATCAAGGAAAAGGCCGGCGCGGCGCTGATGAGAACGCACCGCAGCTATCTGCATGTGATCCAGAAGCTGGTCGCGGGCGGGCTCACCGCGGGCATGGCGCACATCACCGGCGGCGGCATTACGGAGAACCTGCCGCGCATTCTGCCCAAAGGCGTCACCGCGCAGATCGAAATCGGCTCCTGGCCGGTGCTGCCCATCTTCGAGCACCTGCGCGAATTGGGCAACGTGCCGCAGGAAGAGATGATGCGCACCTTCAACATGGGCATCGGGCTCATCGCGGCCATTCCCGCAGCCAAGTTTACCCGCGCCAAGAACCTGCTCGACCGCGCCGAGGAGAAGTTCTACCTGATTGGCCGCGTGGTGAAGGGCGAGCGGCGGGTGCAGTACACGTGAGTCGGTCTTTCGGAGGGAGCAGGGGCCTTTAGGCCCCTGAGTCGCGCGAACAATGAACGTGGGGCTTTTAGCCCCGGAAGGGACTCTTGGAAGCCGCCCACACGAAACCGATCATCCGCCTCGGCATTCTCGTTTCCGGTCGGGGTTCCAACTTCAAGGCCATTGCTCGCTCTATCGACGAAGGCCGTCTCCCCGGCGTCAAGATCGCGGTCGTGATCTCAAATGCACAATGCCTCGCTCTCAGTGCAGCAGGCCATATGGCAATCAATAACGCAGTCCATATTTCGAAAGGCCGCGCCCGCGCTGAACAGGAAGCAGATGTGCTCCGCACCCTGAGGGCAAACCACGTTGATCTCGTCTGTCTCGCCGGCTACATGCGTCTGCTCTCGCCGGAGTTCGTGGCCGCATTTCCCCATCGCATCCTCAACATTCATCCCTCGCTGCTCCCGGCCTTCCCCGGTCTCGACGCGCAGCAGCAGGCCTTCGATTACGGCGTGAAAGTCGCGGGCTGCACGGTGCACTTTGTCGACGACGAGTTGGACCATGGCGCGATCGTCTTGCAGCGGGCCGTTCCCGTGCTCGAGACCGACGACGCGCACGCGCTCGCCGACCGCATCCTCGCCGAGGAGCACATTGCGTACACCGAGGCAATCGACCGCGTGGCGAGCGGCGACTACGAGATTCGCGGCCGCCGGTACGTAAAGGCAGGGACCAGGGGACCGGGGGAACAAGGGAACAAGTAGGACCCGGCCCTGTTTCCCGCTCCCTTCCTAGTTCGCTTCTTCACTCCGTCACTTCTTCACTTTTCTCCCTGTCAAGTCCACGGCCCCGGGGACCATCCAGTAACTCTTTGATTCTTAAAGAACTCTTTCCCGCGCGGCCCTTTGCAGAGAATTAGCACCGAATCGCCTACTCTTAAAGACAAATAGACAACCAGCGGCAATCAAGCGCCGGGCGATGGGCGAGACCCTCCCCCCTGCGGTTCCTGCATTCGTCTGCTTTTCTCTCCGATGGAGCAGGCAGCATGAGTCGAACCGCAGCCATGGATGGCGTCGCGGCGCACGCTCCAGGGGAAGTAAGAGCGGCTTCCTCTGGAGCGCGGGACCGCTGTTGTCTCTCTGGGGCGGCTCTCCACCGGGTGCCAAGACCGGAACCACGGCAACATCCGGGTTTGAGAGCCGCTCATGGACCATGCGCAGGGCCGGCGCCGGGTGCAACGCCGGCCCGCGCAGGAAGGCTCTCTGGGCGTAATTGCACTCACCCACGTACCGTGCTTGCCGCGGCGAAACGAAGCGGCGCGAAGGAGTTTGACCATGAATCTTTTTCGGAATATCTGGAATCAACCCAAGACCTCGGCCGCGGGGCTGCTGATTGCAGTGGTCAGCATTGCCGGAGTGCTGTCGCAGCAGGGCATCTCGCTGGGCAAGGCAGGAACCGGCACCGTGGTCTCGCTGGTGACTGCGTTGGCCACGGCCTTGCTGGGATTGCTGGCCAAGGATCCTGAAGCCGCCAGCGGGCAATCGACCCGGCAAAGCGGCGCGCCGAATACCAGCGTAAAGCTGGGCGTGTGGATGCTGATCGCGCTGCTGGTCCCGCTGCCCTGGATGCAGGGCTGCTCGGGAGTCACCGTGGCGCAGGACATTGTGAACTGGACGCCCGCTTTGCAAAGTGCAGTGGCCACGGTCGACTCGACCGCCTCGCTGCTGGCGCCGCCTGACGCGCCGATCTTCAGCGCCGCGACCTACGGATTCGATGCGGCCTCGAACCTGCTGGTGGCGCAGGCCAAGGCCTATCTGGCCAATCCCTCGGCCAGTGCGCTGCAAACGCTGCAGACGCAGGTGGTCACCTTCCAGCAGCAGGTGAGCGCGGCGCTATTGCAAGCGGTGAAGATTGTCGATCCGGCCGGCCAGGCCCATGCGCTCTCGGTGCTTCAGGCCGTGGCCACCATCGTAAACACGATTTTCGCGCTGGTGGCTTCGATTTCAAGCAAAGCGGCCATGGCCAGGATGTCCGCAGCCACCGGCGTCAAGCTCGCCATGCTGCGGCCGTATCTCGACGAGACTCGCGCGGCGGAGATGGTTGCGGCGCACTACAACGAGCCGCTGACCGTGGCGCGGATGCAGGTGGTTCGGGCGGAGCAGATGGAGATGAACGCCGGCTTCTGAAAAACAGGTGTAAGGTGTCAGTGGTCAGTTTTCAGTTGTCAGTTGTCAGTTGTTCCGACGCTGAAACCAATCGGGCCGCTTCAGTTCCGAGGCGGCCCGACCTCTCTGTTTCCCCAATCGCTCGAAAACACACTACGAATTCGTATCTCCCGCCACGCCCAGAATCAGTTTGATCGTCATGCGGTGCTGGCCGCGCACGATGGTCACGCTCACGGTGTCGCCCGCCTGGTGCTTTTCCATGATGGCGTTGATGTCCTGCGGGTCTTCGACCTGCTGGCCGTCGATGGCGACGATCAGGTCGCCGCCCAGCATGATGGGCGTGTTGCCCACGTAGGCCTGCTCGTTGCCGCCGCGCAAGCCCGCGCGCTCAGCGGCTCCGCCGGGGAGAACGTGCTGGATGAGGACGCCGGAATCGGCGGCGAGGCCCATCTGCGACGCGAGATCGGGACCAATGGCAAACGAGAGGATACCCAGCGAGGGCCGCTTGACGCGCCCGTACTTCAGCAGATCCGCGAGCACCGCCTTGGCCGTGTTGATGGGAATGGCGAAGCCGATGCCCGAGCTCTGGTCGGCGCCGTTCGAGGCGATCATGGTGTTGATGCCGATGACCTCGCCGCTCGAATTCAAGAGCGGCCCGCCGGAGTTGCCGGGATTGATGGCCGCGTCGGTCTGAATCGCGTCTTCAATGGGCGCGCCGCTCTCGCTGCGGATGGGCCGGATGGCGCTGATGATGCCGCGCGTCATGGTGCCGGCCAGGCCGAAGGGATTGCCGATGGCGTAGACCTTCTGGCCCACGTTGAGATCGGAGGAGTTGGCCAGCGTGACCGGCTGCAGGTTGGGCGCATCGATCTGCAAGAGCGCCAGGTCGTGCGTGCGGTCGGTGCCGATGACGCGCGCCGCAAACTTGCGCTTGTCGCTCAGTTGCACCTCAATGCCGCGGTTGGCGCCCGCCACCACGTGAAAGTTGGTCAGAATGTGGCCTGCTTTGTCGAGAATGAATCCCGATCCCTGCCCCTGCTGCGGCACGGCTCCATAGAAGAAGTCGAAGACCAGCGCCGTCGAGGTGATGTTGACCACCGAGGGCAGCACTCTCTTGTAGATCGCGATGTTGTTCTCTTCTTCGGCGTCGTACTTCGGCGCGGCCTGGGCCTCGGTGAGGTCGAGCGGCGCTTTCGACCCTCCGCCGCCGAACGGAAAGATGCGGCCCATCGAATGCGAAGGCTGGAGATAGGTCGTCACCAGCCAGAATCCGCCCAGCAAAACAAGAAGAATGACGAGAATTCGGCTCAATTTCATGGCAGGTTTTTCCTGTAAAGCACCCAAAAAGAAGTACGGCGGCTATGGGGCAAAGTTCCCCGAACCATTGCATGAAGCAGCCCTTGGGACTAGCCCGCATTTCTCACAGGTCGCCGGAAACCGTACCGCCGGTCTCCTGACCGGCTGTACTGAGGGCCTCCCGGCCCTCAGAGGCCTCACCAGACCTCGAATCCTGAGTAATCGCGCATTTGCGAGTAATGCGGACTAGGGCCTGTCCGATCTAGCCCCGACCACAACTCTTATTGTAAAGACGACGACTGGCCGGATTTGTTGCTCTCGTCGCGCAGCCGCGGCCAGAGGGCTTCGACCTGCGCGCGCAACCCCTCAACATCGCCCGAATTATCAAGCACATAGTCAGCTTGCGCGATCTTCTCGGCATCCGGAACCTGGTGCACCAGGCGGTTGCGTGCATCGGCTTCGATGGCCTCCAAACTGCCCTCCACTGCGTCGCTCGGGGATTGGACGCGCGCCGCGTAGCGGGCGATTTTCAGCTCGTCCGGCGCGGTGACGACAATGACGCGGTCGATGCGCCGACGCCAGTCGGCCAACACACTGTCTTTCTCGCCGCGGGCGCGCGCATCGCGCACCACCTCGAAGATCAGCGCCGACTCGATGACGGCAACGGCCCCTGGATCGCGGGCGAAGACCTCCTTCATCCACCGCGCCTGCGCCTCAATCACGGGCGGATGCACGAGGCCGTTCAGCTCCTGCAATCGGCCGTTGCGGAAGGCGAGATCGGCAAGACGCGCGCGGTTCAGCCGGCCGTCGGGGCCGATGATCTCCGGACCGAAGCGCTCGACAATCGAGGAAAAAACCGGCTGGCCCGGCTCCATCAACTCGCGCCCAAGGGCGTCGGCCTCGATGACCTGCGCGCCGAGCGAGCGCAGCATCGCGGCCACGGTCGATTTGCCGCTGCCCAGCCCACCCGTGAGTCCGACTCTCAGCAAGGTGAACGCTCCTCGCTTCGTGCTATGTTCGTGTGCATCGCAATCGAATGCCAGTATAGGTTATCGATCCATTTCTGCCGTAGAATGAGTGAAAAGGTGGTGGCCTATGACCGGCCTTAATCCGCGCATCACGGTCGAAGCCGGGAAGATGGGAGGCAAGCCCTGCATCCGCGGCCTGCGCTTCACCGTCTACGATCTGGCATCGTATTTAGCCTCCGGCATGACCGAGGACGAAATTCTGAAAGACTTCCCCTACCTGGAAAAGGAAGACTTTCAGGCGGTATACGAGTTTTTCGCCAGCATTCCGGAAAGGATAGCGGTCCTTGAAGCTTCTCGTTGACGAGAACCTCCCGCCCCGGCTCGTCCATGACCTTGCCGACTTATTCCCCGATTCAGCTCACGTCGGTCCTTCAGGATTGGGCAGCACGCCCGATGCACTCATCTGGGAATATGCGAAAGAGCACGGGTTTGCGTTCCTGACCAAAGACAAGGATTTCGCCAACTTCAGTCTTGCCTCCGGGGCTCCTCCCAAAGTGATCTTGCTGCAAACGGGCAACTGCTCAACGGACAGAATTCTCGGCATCCTGCGAAGCAACGCGATCCGGCTGGCGGACTTTGAGAACGACACTCGGCTCGTCCTACTGGTTTTGCGATAGCCCGATGTTGTCCATCACTTCGAGCGCGAATCTGGCTGAAACCGTCGCCCGTCCGCCGCCCATCTCCATTCCCACCTCGATGGCCTCGAAGATCTCTTCGTAACTCGCGCCCGATGAAGCGGCCTGTTCGATGTGCCACTGCATGCAGGACTCGCAGTCTTTGACGACCGAAATTCCCACGGCGATCAGCTCCTTTTGTTTCTTCGGCAAGGCGCCATCGGCGTACGCGGCCGCTTCCATGGCCAGAAAGCCTTCATACACTTTCGACTTCAGCGCCAACAGACGCGAGTGCGCGCGCTTCCGGCGCATCGACAAATCCTCAAACTTGTTCATCTCGGGCATATATTCTTCCTTCCCTGTCAAAGAGTTCGCGGCCAGTGCGGCCGTGCCTCAGCGCGTCACTCGAATCCCCGCCGCATCTTGGCCGCGCGCACGGTGTTCGCCATCAGCATGGCAATGGTCAGCAGGCCCACGCCGCCGGGCACGGGCGTGTACGCGCCGGAGAGATCGAAGGCCCTGGGATCGATGTCGCCGATGACCACGGAGCCGCGCTTCGCGAAGGCTGCCTCGCGCTTCTCGTTACCTTTAAAAAAGCGATCAAACTCCTCGCGCGTCGCGAGGCGGTTCACGCCGACATCGATGAGCGTGGCGCCGGACTTGATCATCTCCGGCGTGATGAAGCCGGGGCGGCCGATGGCAGCGACGAGAATGTCGGCCTGCCGCGTAACCTCTCCGAGGTTTCGGGTTTTGGAGTGACATATCGTAACAGTTGCATTTTCGTGCAGCAGCAGGATCGCCACGGGCTTGCCCACGATGTCGCTGCGTCCGACGACGACGGCGTGCTGGCCGGCGATGGGAATGCCGCTGCGCTTGAGAATCTCGATCACGCCCGCTGGCGTGCAGGGCGCGAGCGCCGGCCGCCCGGCGAGCAGGCGGCCCGCATTTACGGGATGAAAACCGTCCACGTCCTTCGCAGGCTCGATTGCATCCAGCAGACTCTTGGAGTCGATCTGCGGTGGTAGAGGCAACTGAATCAGAATGCCGTCGATCTCGTCGCGCGCGTTGAGCTGGGCGACGAGCGCGTGCAATTCTTCCGTCGTGACTTCGGCAGGCGGCGTAATCAGTTCGCTATGGATCCCCAGTTCGGCCGAGGCCTGCACCTTGCCACGAACGTAAATCTCCGATGCCGGGTTGTGGCCCACGAGCACCACGGCCAGTCCAGGCCGCACGCCGCGTGTGGCCAGTTGACCAACTTCTTCGGCCACTTCCTGCTTGATGGCTGCGGCAAGCGCCGCGCCGTCGAGAATTCTTGCCATTTTCCGCTCCAGATTTCATGGTATCGCTTGGGAGCGGGGCGGCCCGAGAGGTGTATCGCGTCACATCGCTTTGTGAGCTGTCTCACATACAGCCCCTCAATCCGCACCTAATCTCGGAGACATCGGGAGTGTGCCAAATCACATCGCTGATCACATTGGCCTGCTCCCGGCGCTGGCTGTACGGAGAAGGCGCTTCATGAACGGTTTGAAGGATGCAGGACATCTCTTCCGGTTTGCGGGGCTCTTTGTGGTCGCGTTCCTGGTGTTTCTGTTGGTGCGCGGCTACGTGGTTCCAAAGACCTTCGGGCAATATGGGCACTATCGCGGGGCGGCGATCGGAGAAATTGCACAGCACCCGGTGAAGTTTGCCGGTCACCAGACGTGCGAGGGCTGCCACTCGGACATTGCCGATACCAAGACCAAGGGCGCGCATGCGCACGTGAACTGCGAGGCCTGCCACGGTGCGCTCTTTGAGCGTCTGCCTGCGCCGGCGCAGCCCAAGGGGAACCTCTACGAGCGTTTCGTGGCCCTGATCGTTCCCCCGGCTCCCCCCGATGCTCCTCTCCTCCTTCATGCCGACGACCCGGCGACGGTGACGCCGGTGAAGCCGGACACTCTGGTGCTGTGCGCGCGTTGCCACACGGCCAGCGCGGCCAAGCCCAAGGGATTTCCGCAGGTCGACCCGGCAGTTCACATGGGCGGAGTTCCCTGCGAGACCTGTCATAACCCCCACAGCCCGGCGATGGGATCGGACGCTGCAGCAAGCCCGGCCACCGGAGGTGCGAAGTGAACATCAGCCGGCGTCATCTGCTCATACTTTTGCCGGCCGCCGCCGTGGCCTGGAAATATGTGGAGGCCGGCACGCCTGAGGCCTCGCCCAACTACCAGATGAGCGAGCACTGGTGGGGCATGCTCATCAATATTCCCAAGTGCATCGGCTGCGGCAACTGCGTCCGCGCCTGCGCGACAGAGAACGACGTGCCCGACGGCAACTTCCGCACCTGGGTGGAGCGCTATCACGTCACGGACACCAACCTGACCACGCCCGAGGTGATCTCGCCCGACGGCGGCAAGGAGGGTTTTCCGGTCGCGCAAGAGGATGCGGGCAAGTACTTCTTCGTCCCCAAGATGTGCAATCATTGCGCCGACTCGCCCTGCACGCAGGTGTGCCCGGTGGGCGCGACGTTCATCAGCCCGGACGGCGTGGTGCTGATCGATCAGACGTATTGTCTGGGCTGCGGATATTGCGTGCAGGCCTGCCCGTATGGCTGCCGCTACCTGCACCCGACGAAGCACGTGGCCGACAAGTGCACGCTCTGCTATCACCGCATCACCAAGGGGCTCACCACCGCCTGTTGCGAGGCCTGCCCCACGGGAGCGCGGCAATTGGCCGATTTGAAGAACCCCAACGATCCCATTCACGAGTTTCTGAAGACGCATCCCGTGCAGGTGTTGAAACCGCAGATGGCCACTGGCGCCAAGGCGTATTACTACGGGCTCGATGGGTCGGTGCGATGAGAAAGGCAGCTTTCAGCCGTCAGCTCTCAGCTTTCAGCCAAATCCAGTGGCAGGAAGCCGCAGCGGCAAATAAGAGCACGACGAGTTGAAAGCTGAAAGCTAGGAGCTGTATCTATGAACGGCGTTGTAGGCTTCATGTATCCGAACGAATATGCTCTGCAGTGGAGCATCTTGATCGTTTTGTACCCGTTCATCACGGGATTGGTGGCGGGCGCATTCATTCTGGCGTCGCTGGAGCGCGTCTTCCGCGTGGAAGCGGTGAAGCCGACCTACCGCCTGGCGCTGCTCACGGCCCTGGCCTTTCTGCTCGACGCGCCGCTGCCGTTGCAGTTGCACCTTGGCCATCCGGAGCGCTCGCCGGAGATGTACTTCACGCCCCACGCCACTTCGGCCATGGCCATGTTCGGCTACGTCTACCTGTGGTACCTGATGGCCGTGCTGGTCTTCGAGATTTGGCTCGACTATCGCCGCGACATCGTGATTCTCTCGCAACAATCGAAGGGCCTGCTGCGCGTCATCTACAAGATCATGACGCTGGGCTCGAACAACATCAGCGAACGCTCACTGCGCATCGATGACAAGGTGGGCTGGATCGTCACTTTGATCGGCATTCCCTCGGCGTTCCTGCTGCACGGCTACGTGGGCTTCATCTTCGGATCCATCAAGGCCAATCCCTGGTGGTCCTCGCCGCTCATGCCCGTGGTGTTCATCTTCTCCGCCATGGTGTCGGGCGTCGCCGCGGTCATGCTGCTCTACATGGTCACCACCAGGCTGCGCAAGCTCGCCATCGACATGCGCTGCGTAGACACCATCGCGATGTACCTGTTCTACATCTTCATCATCGACTTCAGCCTGGAGATGCTGGACCTGATTCACCGCATCTACGAGGCCGACGAATCGTTCCGCAGCCTTGACTTCATGGTGCACACGCGGCTCCTCATTCCTCACATCGTGATTCAGATCTGCCTGGGCACATTGACCCCGCTTGTCCTGCTCTTCCTCACCCAGGTCGTGCACTTCCCCGAAGCAGTGCGCAAGCGCCTGTATGTTCTGTCGGGATGCCTGGCGCTCATCGGCATCTTTGCCATGCGCTGGAACGTGGTGATCGGCGGACAGCTCTTCTCCAAGAGTTTTCTCGGCTACACCACTTACAAGATGGAGATGGTTTCGCGCGAGGGCCTGCTGGTAGCCATCGGGTTGACCATCCTGCCCCTGTTCTTCCTGTGGGCGCTGGTCAAGCTGCTGCCTCCGTGGCCCGAGAAGAGCCTGCATCAGGTTGCAGCGGGCGACTGAGCTCGTGCTCCGGCGAAGGATCGGGTGCGCATCATGAACGATCTTCCCGACGAAATCGAGCGGCTTGGAAAAAGCCTGCGCACGTTGGAACAACACGTCGCAGCGCTGGAGCGGCGTCTGGACAAGACGGAGTCGAGAGTCGATGCGCTCGAGCATCCGCTGGCCTCTGATTGGCCGCATCCCCTCGCGGAAGTTGAATCAGCGCTCGCCGCCGCGTCGGCGGCCGTAGAACCTCCCGCGCAGCCGGGGAATCTCTTCCCGGTGCTGGGCAAAGCTCTGCTGGGCATTGCCGGCGCGTATGTGCTGCGTGCCGTGGAGGAGACCAGCGCTCTTCCGCGTCTGACCGTCGCCGCTGCCGGCATCGTCTACGCCTTTCTTTGGTTGGTCTGGGCGGCGCGTGTGCGCGGCGGCCCGCGCTTCACCAGCTCCATTTATGCTGGCACATCCGCGCTCATCCTCGCTCCTATGCTTTGGGAGCTGACCCTGCGCTTCAATGTGTTGCCCGCCGCTGCCGCCGCGGTAGTGGTCTGCGGCTTTGCCCTCGCGGCCTTCGCGCTGGCCGCCTTCACGCCGCGCGACCTCACACCGTTGCTGCGCGTGGCGTGCGTCGCCGCAGCCGCGCTCGCGCTGGCCCTTGCCATCGCTTCGCACGTCTTTCTGCCCTTCGTGGCGGCGCTGCTCCTTCTCGCGGCGGTTTGCGAGTTCGTTCCGGGGTGCGATCGCGTGCCCGAGGTTGGCGCCCTGATCGCGCTCGCCGCCGACGCGGTCATCTGGATCATGATCTACGTCTACTTCGCCGGGGAAACCGCACACGAAGGTTACCCGGCGCTGAGCCGCGCCGCACTGCTCGCTCCCGGCGTCGCAGTGTTTGCCCTGTATGCGGCGAGTGTGGGTGTCAAAACGGTTCTTTGCGCGCGGCCCATCGCAGTTTTCGCGATCATTCAGGCCGTCCTTGCGTTTCTGCTCGCTTCAGTCAGCCTGGCGGACTTCGGTCAGCCGGCCGGATTGGCAATTCTCGGCGTGGCATGCCTCGTTCTTTCCCCCGTGTGTTACGCCATGGTCTTCACGGTCTTCGCGCGCGCACCCAATTCGCGCAACGCAGCCGTATTTGCCGCATGGGCCGCGGCGTTGCTCCTCGCCGGTAGCTTCCTGCGTCTGCCACCGTTGATTTTGATCCCGCTGCTGGGCGCGGCTGCGCTGGCAGCAGTGAGCTTGAGCAGGCGGGAGCGTTGGGCGGTCTTTGAGTTCTACGGAATGGTGTTTCTGCTGGCCGCTGCGGCGGCTTCGGGGCTGCTAAGTTTTCTGGTGAATGCGCTCGTCGGGACGCCGGGCGGCGCGCTGGCCGTGGGTGTATGGCTGATCGCGGCGTGTGCAGTGCTGTGCTACGCGCTCGCGCAGCCGCGCCAGGCTGAACGATGGATTCCGCAGACGCTGCATCTCGGCTTTGCCGCTTTGGCAGCTGGCGCAGTAGCAGCATTTCTTGTCGACGGGCTGGTCGCACTGACTGCGCTCAGCGTGATGCCCGCCGCGCATCACGTGGCGTTGATCCGCACGGTGGTCCTGTGTGCAGCGGCGCTGGTGCTGGTCTCTGGCGGCGCACACCGGCGCCGCCGTGAGCTTACGCACCTGGGCTACGCCGCCCTCGCGCTGGTCGCAGTCAAGCTAGTCACCGAAGACCTGCGCCACGGCCACCTGGCCTACATTGCCGCTTCCATCTTCCTGGTTGCATTCACGCTCATCGCCGCGCCGCGCGTGGCGCGGGCGCGGCAAAAAGCATAACGCGCATTACCGATCCAACTCCGGTTCGTAAACGCCGGGATGATCATCCTGCGGCTACGGCATTTTCACTGATGGTGTAAGGAAACTCCGTGCCCCATCCTTTTCACGTTCTTTGTGAAAAGGGTGGGAAACCACGAAACCCACCCTATAGGAATAGTGAAAATGCTCTAATACATCGGATGCTGTGGGACCATCGGGCGCGGCTTGCGGACGTGGTGAATCTCCTCGATCAGCTTCATCTTGCTGATGTGCACGTCGTAGCCGGAGCCGGGCAGAAGCGATTCCAGCACGAAAGTCTCCGTGTTTCCGCTCTTCATCTCGCGATAGCGGTAGATGCCCACTTCACCCTCGCTCGTTTCCGTTCCGCCTGAAGGCATCTCGAGAAAATGTTCGGCATCGGCCACGCTGGGCGCTGAATGGTTCTCGCCTTCGGTAAGGCTCTCGGCCGCGTAGGAGCGGACCAGCTTGGTCCAGTAACGGGCCAGCAGATCGGTCGAGCGAAAGAGATCGGCCCACACGATTTGGCCGCGCACGGCCACCACCACGCCCACGGCATGCTCGTCGCGCAGTTGGGCAAGCACCTGCTCGCGCGCCTGCATCACCGGCGCGGCAGCCTCATCTACCTTCTGGCTCACCGGCGCGCTCTCCATCGCCTTGGCGTAGCTCGTGGTGCCCAGCTCGATCGGCGGGCTGGCCTGGTAAGACCCTCCGCCGTCGCCGGGGTTGTCCGGGTGAGCCGGCGGGGCGGCTGCCACTTCCATCTGAGCAATGGCGCCGTGCACCGAATCCCAAACCTGCTGCTGATCCTGGTTCACCATGGCGCGCTCGCGCACCGCGGGCTGCACCATGAAGCTGTGCGCCAGCGATTTGTCCGAACTGCCGAATTCGGCCGAGCTTTCCGTCCAGCGGCCCGGCTCGATGCAGAAGACCGAGAGATCGATGGGGTCGGCGTCGGCAGGAACAATGCGGTCCTTGGCGACGATGCGATCCTGCTTGCCGCCCGTGACCACTTCGCCGGCGAGCAGCAGCAGCGGCCGTTTGGAGTGATTCACCAGCACCAGCGTATTCACTTGGTCGCCGCGGTCGTAGCTCTGCGGCTGCGCGGTCTGCCGCGGCCGCACCAGTCCGCGCGCGCTGCCGGCTTCCGTCACTTCCACTTCGCCGCTCTTCAGGCCTTCGTCGAGAGTGATGAACGGCGTTTCCGTGGTGGATTTCTGATCGGCCCGCACCACGGGGAACAAAAGCAGGTTGCCGCTCGCGATCGGCGCCAAAACGCGGTAGGGGCCGTTTGCGTTTTCCCCCGGCCCGCCGGCGGCTTTTATCTGTTTCCCGTGCTCACATGCCGCCAGCGCAAAAAGCAGTGCGACGGCAACTTCGATTCTGCCCAGGTTTTTCATGTTTTCCTCCGCCGGCCCTGATTCCCTCGGCCGGCTTTCAACCGTCGAACGTTCAGCAGGCAGCTTCTTGCAGATTTTTTTGAGACCCATTTTTGGCGTATCGTGAGGGCGTGGGGATGGCGCCAAGCGAATCCGTGGCCAGCGCGGTCGAGACAGGGTTCCCCAATGGAATCCATTCGCTCGACCGCGCCCTGGCGGACGAGCTTTGGCGTGCGTGCGATGCGGCCCAGTGGGGCCTGACCCGCGACGAGTTCGACCAAATCCTGCTCGAAGCGGGCACGGCGCAGAACTTCGGACTCGATGAACTAGCGGCGCCGGTCGAGGCGGCGCGAAAACAGCAGGCAGAGTTCTTTCGCGGCCTCCGCATGGGCGATCTCGTGCTGGCGCGCGCCTGCGCCCGCGGAAACGAGCGCGCGTGGGAGCATTTTGTCGCCGTCTACCGGCAGCCACTCACGCGCGCGGCCATCGCCATCACCGGCAGCGAGACACTGGGCCGCGATCTGGCCGATCAACTCTACGCCGAGCTTTACGGCCTCAACGAGCGCGAAGGCCAGCGGCGCTGCCCGCTCGTTTCCTACCGCGGGCGCGGCTCGCTGATGGGCTGGCTGCGCACCACGCTCGCGCAGCGCCACGTGGACCACTATCGGCGCACGCGCCGCGAAGAGCCTATCGAAGAAATCGACGCGCCGGCGTTGGATCCGCCGCCGCAGACGCCGGCTCACGAGCTTTCGCTGCTGGAGCGGGCGATTGAACAGGCGATCGCAAGCCGCAACGCCGAGGAGCGCTACCTTCTGGCGGCGTATTATTTTGACGAGCAGACTTTGCTTGAGATCGGGCGCGTGCTTGACGTGCACGAGGCCACGGTGAGCCGCAGATTGCGCCGTGCGGCCAGCGAAATCCGCAAGCAAATCCTCAGGAACCTCGAGCGCAGCGGCATGAGCCGGCGCGCCGCGCAGGAGGCGCTGGGCGCAGATCCGCGCGACTTAGAGGTAAACCTGAAAAATCTGCTGCAACATTCGCAGACAGAAGCGTTCCAGGAACAGGCGGCGTCATGAGCGCGAGAAACCAACACGGATTTCATCCCGGCGCCGAGAGCCTGAACGCATTTGCGGAGCAGGCGCTCGAAGAGCGGGAGCGCGCCGAAGTGTTCGCGCATCTCGCCGTGTGCCGCCGCTGCCGCCAAGTGGTGGCGCTGGCGCGCGAGGCGGCTGACGCAGACATGGTGAAGGCGTCCGCGCCGCCGCGCACAACGATTGCACCCAATGCATGGTGGAGACAGTGGCGGTTTGCCTGGATTCCGGCTGCAATCGTGGCCGCTTTCGCCGCGGCGTCGGTTTCCACCCATATTTGGCTGGTGGATCGGCACGAGAGGGAGTTCAAGATCGTCGCGCAGAACCCCACCCAGGGCGCAGCGCCGGCTTCCACTCCTCCTGCAACGGAGCAAGCGGAGGTCGTCCCGCCTGCTTCCCCCGCTCCCGCACCGCCGCCTGCGCACGCCGCTAAGCGCACGCACCCTGCCGAAGAGAAGTATCTTACCGCGCAACGGCCGGGTCTGGGAACAACCGAGGCGCCGTCAGAGTCCGGTGGTATCGACCAGGTCGAAGCCGCGCGCGAGACGCCGCCGCTCTCGCACGCAGAAGAGCAACAATCGTCTCCCCAGTCGACCATGGGAGTCCACGGCTCTGCCGATTCGCAACCCGCAGCCGCCGCGTGGGAGGCAAAGCAAAAACCAGCCGAGGAGCAAAGCCAGGCGGGGGTGGACAAGTCGCGCCGGCGTTACCTTGTCGCCAAAGCCGCGCCTGGAACCGGATCGGCGCCGAGCGCCAATCAGCCCACCCCGCAAGCCGCCACGCAAACCGGCACGGCCGCCGCTGTGCCGTCAACTTTGACGGCGACGCTTCTTCCCGCCACGCCTGCCGTCTCCGCCGGGCTCCCCTCGCAAAGGCGTGGATTCCTTGCGATCGATCGGATGCATCTGCCTAGCGGGCTAGCCGCTGTTTCCAGCGCGAGGTCGGGGTCGATTGTGCTGGCCATCGACAAAGCCGGCACGTTGTTTCTGAACCAGGACCACGGCAACACATGGGAGCGAATCGATACCCAGTGGACCGGACGCGCCGTCGCGGTCACTCAACCGTTTGCGGTGAACGGCGCATTGCAATCCGCTCCGGCAGCCCAAACCGGGACGGCCCCGGAAACCTCCACCAACCCTGGACCTGCGCCTCCGTCCCCTGCGACATTTGAACTTTTCAATGACAAAAATCAGGCTTGGGTGAGTACCGATGGTCGAATCTGGACCTCGAAATAGGTTATTTCGCCCGCCGTCCCGCCCCATGCGCGATTTCTCTCTAGAAATCCCTTCCCACCGCCGATGAACCCATTACCGGAATGCGCGCTCTCCGGTGCGCCAGCCGATTCTGCGCGTCGGAAGGGAATGCGGTCTTCGGACCACCGGAACGATGAGCGAAGCCATGGAAAGCGTCAGAGTTGAGTTGGACCAGAGGCGCGGGCAAGCGGCCGCGATGCCCTGGGCGTATCTGCGGCTTCCGCCGTTTCCGCAGGTGGCGATCAGGGTTCTGCAACTGGCCCACGATGAGAATGTGCAGTTGTATCACCTGTGCGAACTCATCGCGTCGGATCCGGCCTTCGCCAGCGAAGTGCTCACCATCGCCAATTCCGTGCTCTACGCGCCGCGTTATCCCGCCACCAGCATCCTGCAGGCGGTAACTGTGCTTGGCGCCAACACGCTGCAAGGCATGTGCGTCACCGTGGGCGTGCGCGCCTATCTCGGCAAGGCGATGAGCCGTCCCGCGATGCGCACTCTGTGGAAGCACAATCTGGCGTGCGCCATCGTGGCGCAGCGGCTGGCGCAGGCGGGCAATATCGACAAGGATACGGCCTTCACGGCCGGAGTTCTCCACGACGTCGGCCGCATGGGCCTGGCGTTAATTCAGCCTGCCGCCTACGCCGCGCTGCTGGAAAAGCACCAGGGAACCGCGGAGACCATGCTCGACGCCGAGCGCGTTCTCTTCGGCTGGGACCACTGCGAGACAGGGCGGCAGTTGGTCGGCGAATGGAAACTGCCGGACGAACTCGAATCCGTGGTCGCCCAGCATCATGAGGCGCGCCGCACCGGCGGCGCGTGGGATCTGGCGGAGCTGATCAAGGTAAGTTGCGCGCTGGCTTCGAGCATCGGATTCGCCGCGTTTCCGGGTTGCCAGGCAATGCCATTCGGCGCATTGCTGGAAGAGTTGCCGGCACGCGAACACGGGCTCTTCCATGTGGACGCCGAAACGCTGAAAGAAGAAGTGGTCGAGAGTATTCTTGCCATCGAGTCGATGTAAGCCGGCGCCTCAACCTGAAGCCAGCCCGTCCGCGACACTCTGACCGAACTAGCCCTAACCCGCATTTGTCACAGGCCGCCGATCGGGATAGGGGGAGGCCTGACGGCCTCTCCCCTCCCACACCACCGGACATGCGGGTCCGCATCCGGCGGTTCGAGAAGTTGAGGCTAACCCT
>Ga0224557_1000321_pt1 | contig 54289 bp, 41 predicted proteins | sample 714S31014metaG_FD_180677 | JGI IMG/M metagenome (GOLD analysis project Ga0224557, IMG submission 180677) | Peat soil microbial communities from Stordalen Mire, Sweden - 717 S3 10-14 | ecosystem: Environmental > Terrestrial > Soil > Wetlands > Peat | place: Sweden: Norrbotten County, Stordalen...
TGGGCCTCGGCCGCGCAGGTAAACTACGATTTTCACGAGAACCTGACCCCGGAAAAAATGGACGAGATTCTCGACGAGTATAAGAAGAAGGGAACGCAGTAGGGATTGTGTAATTGGGTAATTTTGAAATTTGGTAATTTGAAAAGCAATCTGCGCTCCGTTCTAAACATGGGCGCAGTAGGTTTTCAAATTACCAAATTACCCGATTACAAAATTGCAAAATGGCGTATTTAGTTTCCCATCCCGATGAAGTACGCGTGATCTCGAAGCGCTTTGGCCAGGGCGCGACGAGCATCGACCGCTATCTCGAACTGGACGGCTACAAAGCCGTGCAGAAGGCGCTCACCATGGAGCCGGACGCCATCATCAACGAGGTCAAGAACTCGGGCCTGCGCGGGCGCGGCGGTGCGGGATTTTCGGCGGGCATGAAGTGGTCGTTCGTCCCCAAGCAGTCGGCCAAGCCCAAATACGTGCTTTGCAACGGCGACGAGAGCGAACCGGGTACCTGCAAAGACCGCCTCATCTTCGAGCACGATCCGCATTCGGTGATTGAAGGCGTAATGATCGCCTCACTGGCCGTGGGCGCACATACCGGCTTCATCTACATCCGCGGCGAGTATCGCTATCTGTCGGTCATCATGCAGAAGGCGATCAAGGAAGCCTATGCAAAGGGTTTTCTCGGCAAAAACATTTTCGGCAGCGGCTACGATCTCGACATTCACTGGCACGGCGGCGCGGGAGCGTATGAAGTCGGCGAAGAATCGGCGCTGATGGAATCACTCGAAGGCAAGCGCGGAGTGCCGCGCATCCGTCCGCCCTTCCCTGCCGTGGTCGGGCTCTGGGGCGGTCCGACGGTCATTAATAATGCGGAGACTCTGGCTGCCGTTCCTCATATCATGTTGGGCGGCGCCGATTGGTACGCCAAGCTCGGCACGCCGAAAAACGGCGGCACGCGCCTGTTCTGCCTAAGCGGACACCTTAACAAGCCCGGCGTTTACGAGCTGCCGATGGGCTACAACCTGAAGAAGATGATTTACGAGGTCGGCGGCGGCATCCCCAATGGGCGCGCATTGAAAGCGGTTGTCCCCGGCGGATCCTCGACACCTGTTCTGCTTCCGGAAGAAATTGACGTGGCCATGGATTTTGATTCCGTGGCAAAAGCAGGTTCGATGCTCGGCTCGGGCGGCGTCGTAGTGCTCGACGACACGACCTGCATCGTCAAGTTCGCACTGCGGACGATCAAGTTCTATCAGCACGAAAGTTGCGGCTGGTGCATTCCCTGCCGCGAAGGCACCGACTGGCTCAAGAAGACGTTGACGCGCTTCCATGCGGGCGCGGGCGTTAAGAAAGACATCGACAACATTTATTATCTCGCCGAGAACATGCTGGGAAGAACGTTTTGCCCGCTCGGCGATGCGGCGGCGATGCCGACCATGGCGTTCGTGAAAAAGTTCAGAAAAGAGTTTGAAGACCATTTGGATGGGAAACCGTGTCCGTTCGAGAAGTCAGCGGAAGCGGTGATGGCTTGAAAAACAGTCGCTGGTCGTTAGTCATTCGTCGTTGGCAAGTTCAAGTAAACGCCAACGGTCTTTGCCAGCGACCAATGACCAACGACGAACGACGATTCTATGCCTGACGTGAATCTCACTGTCGATGGAAAGAAGATCACGGCCCCGGCCGGATCGTTGCTGATCGACGCCTGCAAGAACGCGGGCATCGAAGTGCCCTCCTTCTGTTATTACCCCGGCCTTTCGCTGCAGGGCGCGTGCCGCATGTGCGTGGTGAAAATCGAAAAGATGCCCAAGCTCCAGACCGCCTGCACCACCGGGGTCAGCGAAGGCATGATCGTCACGACCGACAGCGACGAAGTCCGCCAGGCCCGCAAGGCGATGCTTGAGCTGTTGCTCGGCAATCATCCGCTCGACTGCCCGGTGTGCGATGCCGGCGGCGAATGCGAATTGCAGGACATGACATTCGCGTACGGCGCATCCGAATCCAAATTCGCCGAGGCCAAGAACCATAAGGAAGAGCAGCAATGGTCGCCGGTGGTCTACTTCGACCGGCCGCGCTGCATCCTTTGTTATCGCTGCGTGCGCGTGTGCGGCGAGGGCATGGATGTTTGGGCGCTGGGGGTGCAGAACCGCGGTGTCAGCTCGATCATCGCGCCGAATCAAAACGACCACCTCGAGTGCGAAGAATGCGGCATGTGCATCGACATCTGCCCGGTCGGCGCGCTCACTTCCGGCACGTATCGCTATAAGACCCGTCCCTGGGAAATGAACCACGTCGACACCGTCTGCACACACTGCGGCGACGGCTGCAAGACCACTCTTGGCGTGCGCCGGTCCGAAACCGGCATGGAGATTGTCCGCGGCGACAATCGCGACAAGAGCGGGATCAACGGCGATTTCCTTTGCATCAAGGGCCGCTATGCCTTCGATTTTGCGCACAGCGAAGAGCGGCTGACGCAGCCACTGATCCGCAAAGATGGCAAGCTGGTGCCGGCCTCGTGGGAAGAAGCAATTGAGCTGGTCGGCAAGCGCTTTGCCGAGGTTCGCGACAGCGTTCTGGAAAACGCCGGCGGCGCGGCCATCGGCGTCATCGGCTCGACGCGCACCACCAACGAAGAAAACTATCTGCTCTCCAAGTTCGCGCGTGTGGTCCTGAAGACAAACAACGTCGATCATCATCGCACCGCGGACTTCCCTGCCCTGGCGGCAGCCCTGCATGGCAAGCCGGGAAAGACAGCTTCCATGCGCGACGTGCTGAACGCACCCGCCATTCTTTTGGTTGGCAACGACCCGACGAATCAGCATCCGCTGCTGGCCTGGCAGATTCGAACCAATGTGCGCCTGCGCCGCGCGAAGCTCTACGCCATCAACTCGGCTCCGATCAAGTTGCGGCGGCAAGCTGCGGGGTTTGGCCTGCTTCCGGCTGGTGTGGAAGCGAAAGCGTTAGCGTTCCTCGCGGGCGATGACTTGCAACTCGACTCGCTTGTCACCGACATGACGAACCGCGACGCATGGATCGCTCTGCGCGATAAGCTTCGTGCTGAACAAAATCTGGTCATCGCCTTCGGCTCCGAACTGCGCGGTGCGGATATCGAAAAGGTGGTGGGTTTTGCTTCTTCGTTCGCCGGCGCCAAGCTGATCTGCCTCGCCGATTACGCCAACTCCCGCGGCGCGAGCGATATGGGCCTCTATCCCGATCTGCTCCCCGGCTACGAGCCAGTCTCGGGCGCTACCAAATTCCAGCAGGAGTGGGGCCCTCTGCCGGCCGAAAAGGGCTTGAGCCTGCCTGCGATGGTCGAGGCAGCGAAAGCCGGCAAGCTAAAGGCTCTATACGTCGTTGGCTCGAATCCCGTCGGCCGCCTTGGCATTGACCCGTTTACATTTTCGAAGAGCTTCGTGGTTGTTCAGGACATGTTTCTGACCGAAACCGCCAATATCGCCGACGTGGTTTTGCCCGCGGCCAATGCCTACGAAAAAACGGGCACATGCACCAGCACATGTGGCGACCTGCAACTGGTGAAGAAGGCCGGCGAGGTCAGCGGGCCGAAACCCGACTTCGAGATGATCGTCCGCATCGCCGATGCCATGGGCTTCGAGGTGCGCGGGTTAGTTCCCTTTGGCGGCGGCACACACGCCGACATGGGGCAAACGCGCGGCGCGCAGTCGGGAGAAGCGGATCGGCACGCGGTCTGGCTCGAAGCGCACAACCTTGAGCCGAAGATGACGCCGTTTGACCCGATGGCGATTCTCGATGAAATTCAGCGCGTGGTCGCAGGATATGATGTTTCCCGCATCAACCTGCTGGCCGGCAACGATCAACATTTGGAAATTGCCGCGAGTGGAGCTAGCGTCGCCCACGACCCGAAACTCATCGCTCCGGCAAACAACGATCTTTTTAGCTCCGGTACGTTGGGACGGTATTCCAAGGCTCTGAATTCGGTAATGGAGAACAAATCTGCCGACTCTGAAGTTGCGGCGGACTAGAACACAGGGAAAAGCACGCGGGCGAGGGCGCCCGCGCCACACAAAAGAAAGACGGAAGATTCGTTGAGCATAGCGACGTTTCTCATCATCTCGATCATTAAGTCCATCGCCGTAATCGGCGTGTTGTTGACCGCGGTCGCTTACAGCGTCTGGTTGGAACGCAAGGTCTCGGCGCACATCCAGAACCGCTGGGGCCCCACCCGCGTCGGGCCGTTCGGCCTCCTGCAACCGCTGGCCGACGGCGCAAAATTCATTTTTAAAGAAGATCTGACGCAGCCGCACGTGTATAAGCCGCTCTACATTGCGGCGCCAATGATCGCGATGATCTTCGCCATCACGTCGATCTCCGTCGTGCCGTTCGGCAACTCGATCTATATCCCGGAAACCCACGTTGGTCATTTGTTTACGATCCCGGAGATCGATACACCTCTCGAGATTACCGATCTCAACATCGGCCTCCTGTTAATTCTTGGCGTTACATCGATGGGAGTTTATGGGGTCGCGCTGGCGGGGTGGGCTTCGAATAACAAGTACTCCCTGCTAGGCGGCCTGCGCGCGAGTGCGCAGATGATCAGCTATGAAGTCTCGCTGGGCCTCTCCCTGATCCCCGTGTTAATCAAATCGGGGAGCTTCAGTCTGCGTACGATTGTCGAATCGCAGGCGCATCTTCATTGGAACGTCTGGTCGTGCCCAGTCTGGTATGTTCCATTGGGTCCGATTGCGTTCTTTACGTACTTGATTTCCGCCTATGCGGAAACCAACCGCACACCTTTCGATCTGCCGGAAGCGGAATCCGAATTGGTTGCCGGCTACCACACGGAATACAGCGCCATGAAGTTCGCCATGTTCTTCATGGCCGAATACGCGAACATGGTCACGGTGGCATGTCTCGCCACGCTCTTGTTTTTCGGCGGATGGCTCGGCCCGGTTTTCGGTCCACCCATCCTGGCGATGGTGCTGCCCATTCTCTGGTTCTGTCTGAAGGTTTTCTTTTTTATGTTTTTGTACGTTTGGGTCCGCTGGACTTTGCCTCGCTTCCGCTATGACCAACTCATGGCGTTTGGCTGGAAGGTTCTGTTGCCCCTGGCGGTTGCGAACATCGTGCTTACGTCGCTGTACGTGGCGTTGACGTCGTAAATGCAGCTGCTGGCCACTAGCTTCTAGCTAGTGGCCAGCAGCTAGTAGCTCGGTTCAATATGCTGCACTTAATTTTATTTCTCTTTTTCGGCCTGCTTTGTGTGGCGGGAGCGATCAACCTGCTGGCGCAGAGCCATCCCATCAACAGCGCTCTCTCGCTGATCGTGGTGATGGGATCGCTGGCCGCTGAATATCTGCTGCTCGGCGCCGAGTTCCTGGCAGCCGTGCAGGTCATCGTCTACGCCGGCGCGATCATGGTGCTGTTTGTCATTACCATCATGCTGCTCAACGCCGGTGCCGAGGAGCGCACCAAAGGTAGCCGCGTTGCCATTCTGCTCGGCGTTCCTGGCGCTGTCATCGGCGCCGTACTCGTCGTCTGGACTCTGCTGTTTCGCTCCAACACCTCGGCGGTCACTATTGGTGCCTTACCCGGTGGCCCGCAGGAAATTGCGCGTCTGCTGTTCCACCAGTTTCTGCTGCCTTTTGAAATCACTTCCGTCCTGATTCTGATTGCCATCATGGGCGCGGTGGTTCTGGCAAGCCGGCCCGACGCTGTGGCCAAGCGGCACCACACCGAAGCCCCCAAAGCAATGCCCGAACTGGTCGGCGCGGGAAAGGAGCACTAATGGAAACAATTCCCCTTTCCTACTACCTGGTGCTGAGTGGAATCCTGTTTGTGTGCGGCGTGCTCGGTTTTCTTATCAAGCGCAACATCATCACCATTTTCATGTCGATCGAGCTCATGCTTAATGGCGTGAATCTTTCGTTCGTGGCCTTTGCGGCCCAATGGCACTCGCTCAGCGGACAAGTCTTCGTCTTCTTTGTAATGGTGGTCGCCGCGGCTGAGGCGGCTGTTGGCCTGGCCATCATCATCGCGGTTTATCGCACTCGTGAAACTTTGAACGTAGACCAGGTGAACCTGCTCAAGCTATGACGCCGAACCCGTATCTCTGGCTCATTCCGCTCCTTCCGCTCGCCGGGGCGGCCATCAATGGCTTCTTCGGACGCCGGTCGTCCAAGAAGGCGATTTCGGCGATCGCGCTCACGTTCTGCGGCGGAGCGTTCCTGCTGGCGCTGTGGATCGCCATTGGATTTTCCTCTGCCTCAGCTCCTTATTATTTCGATCTCGCCCACTGGCTGCGCTCGGGCGACTTTCACGCGGACTTCAGTTTCTATCTCGATCAGCTTTCACTTGTGATGATGCTGGTCGTCACCGGCGTCGGCTTCCTCATCCACATCTACTCGGTCGGCTATATGTGGGACGACGACGGGTACTACCGCTTCATGGCGTACCTGAATCTGTTCATGTTTTTCATGCTGACGCTGGTGCTGGCCAAGAACTACCTGATGATGTTCATCGGCTGGGAGGGCGTCGGCCTCGCCTCCTATCTTCTGATCGGTTTCTGGTTCACCAAGGATTCTGCGGCCGCCGCCGGCAAAAAAGCATTTATCGTCAACCGCATCGGCGACTTCGGATTTCTGATCGCTCTGTTTCTGATGATCCAGCACTTCGGCACGCTCGACTTCCCGGCGCTGTTTGCAAGGATTCAGCCGATCACGCCAGAGACAGCCGGTGCCGGTCTGCTGACTGCGATTGGCTTGTTGCTCATGGTGGGAGCCTGCGGCAAGTCCGCCCAGATTCCACTCTACGTCTGGCTGCCTGACGCGATGGAGGGCCCCACTCCGGTTTCGGCCCTGATTCACGCGGCCACCATGGTGACCGCCGGCGTATACATGGTTGCGCGGTCGCACGTGATTTTTGAGCGCGCGCCCACCGCTTTAACTGTCGTTGCCATCATCGGCACGCTTACTGCGATCTTCGCCGCCACCATCGGCATCGCCCAAACTGACATTAAGAAGGTCCTGGCTTACTCGACCGTCTCGCAACTCGGCTACATGTTCATGGCTTGCGGCGTGGGAGCCTTCTCGGCCGGGATCTTCCACCTGATGACGCATGCCTTCTTCAAGGGACTGCTCTTCCTCGCGGCCGGTTCGGTCATCCACGGCATCGGCGGCGAACAGGACATGCGCAAAATGGGCGGCCTTCGCCTCTACATGCCCTGGACTTTCTCCGTGATGGGCATTGCCACGCTTGCCATCGCCGGCATTCCGCCGCTCGCTGGCTTCTGGTCGAAGGACGAGATCCTCGCCCAGGCATTCAACACAAGCTGGGTCTACTGGCTCATCGGCGTTGTGACTGCCTTCATCACGTCCTTCTATATGTTCCGTTTGATGTACATGACTTTCGGCGGCGATTATCGAGGCGCGCCGGCTCACGATGCGCACGACAGCCACGGACACGGCCACGGTCATGGCGAGCCGCATGAGAGCGCATGGATCATGCTCGGCCCATTAGTCGTTCTCGCCATCCTATCGGTGTTCGGAGGCTTCGTTGGCTGGGGAAACCACTTCGAACATTTCCTCGATCCAGTCTTCAAAGCGGCCGCGGAGCCTGGAGTTCAGGAGCCGATTCGCGAAGCCGGAGGGAAGGCTCTGGAGTACATACTGATGGGCATTTCGGTCAGCGTGGCAGCGCTCGGCTGGCTGCTCGCTCACTTGCTCTACAGCAGCCGCCCGCAACTCCCGGCGCGCATTGCCGACAGTCTCGGCGGCCTGTACAAGGCCGTCGCCAACAAATACTACGTCGACGAACTTTACGCGCTGTTGTTCGTCAAGCCCTTGGTCGATGGCTCGACAACGATTCTCTGGCATGGCGTAGATCAGGGCGTAATCGACGCTGCCGTTAACGACTCCGCCGACGCAGCGCGCCACGTTTCTGACGAGGTACGACACATGCAATCCGGCAACCTGCGGTCGTACGCCGGATGGGTCGCTGCCGGGGGAGCGCTCGTAATCGCCTACATGGTCTGGATGGGGGTGCGCGGATGAATACCTCAGCTTTCGACCCGATCATTCTTTCTCTGGTCACCTTCATCCCGGCAATCGGCGGGGTGCTGATCCTGCTGATCCCGCGCCGGGATCGCGATATTAAGGTCTTCGCGCTCGTCATCACGCTGCTGGCCTTCGTGGCGTCGCTGCACTTGCCGGTACACCTGCACCGCAATCAGCCCGGCTTCCAATTCGAGATCGACCAGCCCTGGATCACCAACCCCAACATCCACTACCACATGGGCATCGACGGCATTTCTGTCTGGCTCATCGTGCTCACCACATTCCTTACGCCGCTGTGCGTGCTGATCTCCTGGACCTCGATCCATGGACGCGTGAAAGAGTTTTTCATCCTCCTGCTGTTGCTCGAAACCGCTCTGATTGGCGTCTTCACTGCGCTTGACCTGTTCCTCTTCTACTTCTTCTGGGAAGCAACCCTGATCCCGATGGCGCTGCTGATCGGCATGTACGGCCACGGACGCAAGGTTTACGCAGCCGTGAAGTATTTCCTCTTTACGATGATCGGCTCGATGTTCATGCTGGCGGCAATCATCTGGCTCTATGCCAAGACGGGCAGCTTCGACTTCGCCGTGATTCAAAGCGCGATTCGCAGCGGCAGCGTGCCTGGCTTCACCAACGCTTCGCTGTGGCTCTTCCTCGGCTTCTTCATTGCGTTTGCGGTCAAGGTTCCGCTCTTCCCGCTTCATACCTGGCTGCCCGATGCACACGTCGAGGCGCCAACCGCCGGCTCGGTTTTGCTCGCCGGCGTACTACTAAAGATGGGCACGTACGGCTTGCTGCGGTTCAATCTTGGCTTGTTCCCCGATCAGGCTCACCACAACGCACCTTGGATCATGGTGCTGGCTCTGATCGGCATCATCTACGGCGCGCTGGTTTCGCTCGTGCAGCCCAACATGAAAAAGCTGATTGCCTACTCCTCGGTCAGCCACTTGGGCTTTGTTGTTCTTGGAATCTTCAGTTTCACCACGGCGGGACTGAATGGCGCCATGTTCGTCATGCTCGCGCACGGCGTCGCCACTGGCGGCCTCTTCATGCTGGCGGGCATTCTCTACGAACGCCGCCACACCTACGAGATCTCCGAATTCGGCGGCCTGGCAACGCCTATGCCGAAATACGCGACATTCTTCTTAGTCGCCGTTCTTGCCTCGGTCGGCCTGCCTCTCATGAATGGCTTCATTGGCGAGTTCCTCGTTTTGAGCGGCGCATTCCAGGCCAGGCCTATCTATGGAATCCTGGCCGCAACCGGCGTAATTTGGAGCGCGGGTTACCTGCTTTGGATGTACCAGCGTGTCTTCTATGGTCAGGTCAAGCATGAGGTGAACAAGACGCTGCCCGACCTCAACCTGCGCGAAAAAACTGCGCTTGCTCCCATCGCGATCGCAGCCTTGGTCATGGGGGTTGCGCCTCTCCTATGGCTGGGCGCGATTGATCCCGCCGTGCAGGCCGCGCTCGCACCCTTCACCCAACTGACGGCCAAGGTGATAGGACAATGACAGCCGCGATGATTGTTCATTTCCTGCCCGCCTTGCAGCTGCCGATGGCCATCGCGGCGCCGCCCGCCGAGGACTACCTCCGCATCCTGCCCGAGCTGGTGCTTTCAGTTTTCGGCATGATCATAATGGTGGTGGATCCGCTGCTCGACGAGGACCGCAACCAGAAACCGCTGGGCGCGATCGCGCTGATCGGCACGCTCGCTGCGCTTCTCTCCACCTTCGTGATGGCGCGTCATGACGGCCTTGCCTTCTCGGGCATGGTGCGCGTCGACAGCTTCAGCGTGTTCTTCCACGTGCTGGTGACCGCAATTGCCGCAGTCGTCGTCCTCAGTTCGTACGAATACATGGCGGTGCAGCGCATCCGCGCCGGCGAGTATTACGGCCTGATCCTTTTCTGCACGGTGGGCATGTGCCTGATGTCCTCGGCGGTCGAACTGGTCCTTATTTTCATCGCGCTTGAGATTTCTTCTATCTCCACCTACGTTCTCGCCGGTTTCCGGCGCCGCGATGCCGCCAGCAGCGAATCATCGCTCAAGTATTTCCTGCTCGGATCGTTTGCCACGGCGTTCTTCCTTTATGGCGTTGCTCTGATGTTTGGCGCCACAGGGTCCACCAACATCTCCGTCATACGCGCATCGCTCAGCTCCGGCAACCACGACCTTCTTCCCTATGTCGCGACCGCCTTGATGTTCATTGGCCTGGGATTCAAGGTGGCCGCTGCCCCCTTCCATGTCTGGGCTCCCGACGTTTACGAAGGCGCGCCCGCGCCCGTCGTCGGCTTGATGTCTACCGGCCCCAAGGCCGCTGCCTTCGCGGTGCTGCTGCGCGTGTTGATCGAAACCAAAGCGCCGGGCTGGTTCTGGCTGATTTGGGTTTCGGCAGCCCTTTCCATGACGCTCGGCAATCTGGGCGCCCTGGTTCAAAACAACGTCAAACGCCTGCTCGCTTACTCTTCCATCGCGCACGCCGGTTATCTCCTGGTTGCGTTCGCGGCTGATCGAAACCTCGGGGTTTCTCCCGCCATGTTTTATGCCGCTTCCTATGCCGCCATGAACGTTGGAGCGTTTGCCGTCGTCAGCCATTTTGCGAACGCCGAAGAAAAATATGTGACGCTGGAGGACTACGCGGGCCTCGGAGCCAAATCGCCGGTGCTGGCCGCGACGTTCACCTTCTTTCTGATGTCCCTGATCGGCATCCCGATCACTGGCGGCTTTTTCGCCAAGTTCTACGTGTTGAATTCGGCCCTCAAGTCGGGCTTAGTGGGCCTGGCAATCATCCTCGTGCTGAATAGCGCGGTCGGGGCTTATTACTACCTGCGTATCATTGTCATGATGTACATGCGCGAACCCCGCGGCGACGTTCCCGTCACCGCGCCGCCGCCGGCTGCGGTTCTGGCGATGACGATATGCCTGCTGGCCACACTTTATCTTGGTGTGTTCCCCGGTCGAGTTCTCGATTTCACCGCCCAGTCCGCGCATCAACTCGTGGAGATTACGCCTACGCCAACTGTCTTTCCGCTCGGCCAGTAGGTCGTGCATCCGACAGACCACCATGCCGTTCCCCCTGTCCCGCGCGGTTTTTCGCTCCCTTCATTGCGGTGGAAATACTGTGATTTCGCTGTTTGACAATCGCTTGGGGAGGCGGCATTATACCTACAACGAATTTTCCCAAGGCAGTTTGTTGATGGATTGTGGAGGTCCTATGCTTCAGTATTTCCGCGAAATATCGTCCGACGAGCAAGGACAAGACATCGCCGAATATGCCGTGATGCTGGCCGTAATCCTGGTACTGGTGATTGGCACGGTGCGCCTGATCGGAAGCAACGCCAATAATGCGTTCTCCCAGGTCGCCAGTTCTCTGCAGTAGCTTTGCGAGCTCAACGGCTCAGCCCTCTTCGCATGCGAGTGTACTTTCGATGACCCGATTTGGCACCTTCGGTTTTTTCGGCCGCTATTGGTTTTCCCCTGCGGCGGAGGTGCAGAACCGGAGCCAGTCGGAACTGTAGACAGCTCAAAAGTTCCACCGAAGCCGCGACAAAATCGCGGCCTTTTTATTTTTCAGCTCTCAGGAAGGATCTTCTGGCCATGATCGTCAACATGTCCGATAGTGCGACCGAACAACAGATCGACCACATCATCCAGCGCATCCGCGAAGCCGGCTTTCAGCCTCATGTCACCCGCGGCACCGAGCGCACCATTGTAGCCGCCGTCGGCAGCAATGGCCGGCGCCACGAAATCGAAGCGCTCTCCGTGGCGCCCGGCGTGGACACCGTCGTCGCCATCGCCCAGCCCTTCAAACTAGTCAGCCGCCAAGCGCGGCCCGATTCGTCTGTGGTCGATGTGGGAGGAATCAAAATCGGCGGCCCGGAAGTCGTGGTCATTGCCGGCCCGTGTTCCGTCGAATCGCGCGAGCAATTGTTCGAAACCGCCCGGGGAATCAAGCGCGCCGGCGCCACTATGTTGCGCGGCGGCGCCTACAAACCCCGCACTTCGCCGTATGAGTTCCAAGGCTTGGGAATGGAGGCGCTGAAGATTCTCCGCGAAGCCCGCGACCTTACCGGCTTGCCGGTTGTGACTGAGGTCATGAGTACCGAGGATGTCGACCTCATCTGCGAATACGCCGACATGCTCCAGGTAGGCGCGCGCAACATGCAGAATTTCGCCTTGCTCCGCAGACTTGCCACGATCAACAAGCCCATCTTGCTCAAGCGCGGCCCCTCCGCCACTGTAAAGGAGTGGCTTCTGGCCGCCGAATACCTGCTCTCGGGCGGCAACCACCAGGTCGTTCTTTGTGAGCGTGGTATTAAGACCTTTGAAACGGGAACCCGCAACACCATGGATCTGGCCGCCGTCGCGCTCGCCAAGGAACTCTCCCATCTGCCCGTCATCGCCGATCCCTCGCACGGAACCGGCAAGCCGAGCTTGATTGGAATGGTTTCCCGCGCGGCGATCGCCGTCGGAGCCGACGGGCTCATTATTGAAGTGCACCGCTGTCCTGAGCGGGCCCTTTCCGACGGAGCCCAGTCCCTCGACATCCCGCAGTTCGCGCGCGTGATGCACTCGCTCGGTGACCCGTTACGTCCAGTGCTGGCTGTCGGCGAACGCCCGACGCAGGCTTAGAGAAATTGTGAGGACATGATAAAACAGGGCCGCCGGTTCGCCTGAAACTCTATCAGGCCTGAGCCGACTGCCCTGTTCGAAGGTGGAGGAACACTTCGTTTGAAATCAACTGCCAATCTCTTGGTTTCGAGCACATTACTCCGATTTCTGTGCTCCGTTGGGCCAGCCCATCGATTCCAGGCGTCTTGCTCTTACCGGAGCCGGAACTCGTCGTCTGGGCAATTCGGACGGCTGGGAGGGCACAGCGGCATGGGGCCGTCCTGGAACTTCGGGACCGATGCGTATGCGAATGTGCCCACCAGACCTACCAACAGCAGTAACGCCCTCAGGGAACGCTTCATTTGGATTTTCATTGCCTTGTCTCCTTTTGCCTGGGATTTGCTAACCATGCCATTGTTTAAGCATGCTTTTGGCCAAACTCTTCGGCGTTTTGCAGGCTCGCTTGGTAAGCACTCTAAACGACTGAGCCATAATAAGATGCGCTATCTTCGCCGATCTTGCATGTGAAAACGCTCATGGAGATCGTCGGCCCGGAACCTAACAGACATGTTAGGCGACCTAACGAGATTGTTAGGTTAAGCACGCCTTGCCCATGCGCACTCAGCTGTCATGTAGTGAGACGCGAGCGTGTGATAGCGTTTCCGGGGAATCTGACGTGGCGTGGCGGAGATGTAGAGGAACTGCGAGGACAAAAAAACAGGGCCGCCGCTTCGCCTGAAAGTCCTGCCAGGCTTGAGCCGGCTGCCCTGTTCGAAGGTGGGAGGAACACATCGATTCCAGGCGTCTTGCTCTTACCGGAGCCGGAACTCGTCGTCTGGGCAATTCGGACGGCTGGGAGGGCACAGCGGCATGGGGCCGTCCTGGAACTTCGGGACCGATGCGTATGCGAATGTGCCCACCAGACCTACCAACAGCAGTAACGCCCTCAGGGAACGCTTCATTTGGATTTTCATTGCCTTGTCTCCTTTTGCCTGGGATTTGCTAACCATGCCATTGTTTAAGCATGCTTTTGGCCAAACTCTTCGGTGTTTTGCAGGCTCGCTTGGTAAAGCTGTAAGAGATTGAATAATAAAGGGATCGTCCTCCTTGCGATTTCTTCACGTGTGAACGCTCAATGCCGATCGGGGTCAAAACCAAACAGACATGTTAGGTGACCTAACAAGAATGTGATGTTGAGCACCTGCTGCCCTCTCGTTATACTCAGCTGTCATGCAGCTAGACCACGCCGTGCAGAATTTGCCGAAGCAGGACGCTCGACTTGAGGCGCTCAGCGGCCCACGTCAGGGCGAAAGCTTCCCCCTGACCGGCGAAGAGGTCTTTATCGGACGTGAGCCGACGAACCAAATCGCCGTCCTTGACGCCACCGCCTCCCGCCGGCACTGTTCCATCCTGAAGGAAGCTCAACAGTTCCACCTGCGCGATCGGGAAAGCCGGAACAGCACTTTCGTGAACGGCGTGCCCGTGACCGACCACGTCCTGCGGCATGGAGATCAGATCCGCGTAGGACAGTCCCTATTTGTGTTTTGCGAACTGGGAGATACGGATGCGGCCGAGGAAGCGGTTCTACAGTATGACTCGCCACCAGCAGGCGAAACGGTAATCCTGAAGAAGGAAGACACGCTCTACCTTCGCCCTCAGCGCGCGGCCACACATCTGCCGCCCACGGAGCGCACGGTTCACGATCTGAATGTCTTGCTGAACTTCAGCCGCACCCTAAACGCCGTGCGCGATTTGGCGACGCTTGAAAAGCAAGTGCTCGAGGCCATGCTGGAAGTCGCACCGGCGGACCGGGCGGCCATTTTCCTGATGGATCCAGGTTCCGATGAACCCTCGTTCGCAATGGGCTGGGAGCGGGGACGGGGACCGGCGCAGCAAGTAAAGGTGAGCCGGACCATCCTGAACCGCGTCATCAAGGAGCAGGTAGCAGTGCTCAGCGGAGATGTGCCGACCGACGAGCAACTGCAGGGTTCCGACAGCCTGATGGCCGGCCGCATACATTCCGTGCTGGCTGTTCCGCTTGAGGTGCAGGGCCGGTTGCTGGGCGCGATTTACATGGATGCGCTTGCTGCCGCAAAACGGTTCGACGCAAGCCTCTTGCAACTTGTAACCGCCCTCGGGAGTGTGACCGCCCTTGCCATCGACAACCTGCGGCAACTGGAATGGCTGACCACCGAGAACCAGCGCCTGCAGGAGGAGATCGGTATCCGGCACAGCATGATCGGCGGCAGCGATGCAATCCAGGCGGTGCAAAAATTCATTTCGCGCGTGGCTGGCGGCGACTCCACCGTGCTCATTTGGGGCGAGAGCGGCACGGGAAAGGAACTCGTCGCCAGAGCGGTCCATGAAAACAGCCCCCGCGCCGGCAAGCCGTTCGTCGCCATCAACTGCGCCGCCATCACCGAGACTCTGCTCGAGAGCGAACTCTTCGGCCACGAAAAAGGCTCTTTCACGGGAGCGCTGGCGCAGAAGCGCGGAAAACTGGAAGTTGCCGAGGGCGGAACGATTCTTCTCGATGAAATCGGCGAGCTAGCCCTGCCCCTGCAGGCAAAACTGCTTCGTGTATTGCAGGAGCGCGAGTTTGAACGCGTAGGAGGCACGCGTCCCATCAAGCTGGACGTCCGCGTGTTGGCGGCGACGAATCGTGACCTGAAGAAGGAATCGGAAAACAAGACTTTCCGCCAGGATCTCTACTACCGGTTGAATGTCGTATCCGTTCGCGTGCCCGCCCTGCGCGAGCGCAAGAAGGACATTCCGCTGCTTGCCAGTTTCTTCGCCGCCCGCTGCGCCGAAAAGGTGAAGCGCCGCGTCGTTGGTATTTCCCCCGAGGCCGGCCGTTGTCTAACGTCCTATGACTGGCCGGGAAACGTTCGCGAACTGGAGAACGCCATCGAACGCGCCGTCGCCTTGGGATCAACGGAGGTAATCCTCCCCGAAGACCTGCCCGAGGCAATCCTCGAAGGAGCGGCTGTGGCGGGCGCTCCCGTGAATGCGCTGCAGGATAATCTTCGCGATGCGAAGAAGGCGATGATCGAGCGCGCCATCGAGCAGGCCAACGGAGTCTACACAGACGCGGCTAAAATTCTCGGCATCCACCCCAACCATCTTTTCCGATTGGTGCGCACGCTGAATCTCCAGCCTAAACGGAAACGCGCCTGAAGGATTCGTTCCACGATTACCGCAGACCTGTAACCAGGTACAAATTCGCCAAATCGTGCTGGAAGGCTGCCGCGCACGCCTTTCCATCCGCCGAAAGCGCGACCGGCCCCAGGAATTCCGCTCCGAGTTCCGGAACCCGTAGCGTGCGCCAGCCCTCCTTGTGCCCGGTTGCAATATCCAGGCGCACAATCTGAGCCGTTGCGCCTTCAATTCTCCGCAGGAAAAGATACCGCTGGTCGCCGCTCCAGCGCACAACCGTCTCGCCGTTCCCAAGGTCGGCGACTTTTTTCGGCGCGCCGCCGGCAGCAGGCGTCACAAGAACTTTGCCCGGATCGGAGACGATATAGAAACGGCCGTCCGGAGATATATTCGTTCCGCGAACACCCTCCGCCGTCAGCGGTTCGAGACGGTTATTATCGAGCGAGAAAACCCACGACCGGCTTGGCTTCCCGGGAGCGCTGCCGTTCACGAGCAGTTTCTTGCCGTCCGGAAACCACTCGGCAGTGTGATAGGTCATCGGTTGCGAGTACAGAGTTCGTGGCTCGCCCGGCCCCGTAGGCAGCAGCATAAGTTGCGCTCCGCCGGGATCACGATGAATCGTAAGCACCCATTTGCCATCGGGCGAGAGTGTGGAATGGTTGCCATAGCCGAGCAGAATCGCCGGCGACCCGTCGGTTTTGCGAAGATAGATAGCCGGGTTCCGTCCCTGCAATGCAGAGAGCTCCTCAAACAGCAGCAACCTCCCATCGTCGGAAATCTGGCACAGCAAAGACGCGTCAAACCAGCTCAGATCGGTGGAAGAACCATCAGGCGGGAGATAGCTAATTCCCAACCTTGAATTCACCGAATTCATGAGAGCTTGGCCGTTACGCGCGAGATCCTGCAGGACGATCCAGCCGGCGGCCTGTGCCACCGTGCGCTGCGCGCCCGAAAGATCGACAGCGTAGAGCGTCGGGTCGGCTCCGGTCTGAACGGCCGAAAACCGAATTTCCTTGCCATCGGGAGACCAATTCAACCCGCCGATGCCTCGAAAGCCATGAGCGAGAATCTGCCTGGGGTGATTAGGCCCCACTACACTAACCGAGTAATCCTCAGCTTCCTTGTCGTAATCGAAGAAGGCCACCAGTCTCCCGTCGAAAGAAACGCGCGGCGAAAGCGGCGGGCGCGCATCGGTTTCATACAGGACGTTGCCGATTGGAAACTCGACCCGCTGTTTACCGCCGAGTTCGCGCACAACCGCGAGCGATGTCCCATCCGGACCCCAGTCGGCCCCGCTTACATTCTCCAGAATCTGGCGCGGCGCGCCTCCGCCGAGCGCCACCTGCGCCAACGTTCCCGTGGAACCACCACCGAGCAGGATCGCCATTTCGCCCGAAGGTGAGATGGCCAGTACGCGGCCTGTCGGAAGCCCGAGATTCCGAGCTTCGCGGTTTCCTGGCAGAGTCGAGAACAACGTCGAGGGCGCTCCGTCCCACTCCGCGCTAAAGACGACTACACCGCCCGGCCCGAACTTCGCAGACGTTACATCTCCACGACGGAAGGTCAAGCGATGGAAGGATGGTGGCGAAGCGGCAAACCACTTTTGCGAAATCCGGGTTCCAATCGGAATCGCCAATGCCAGTCCGGCCAGGAGCCCAAGAGCAAGCCAGCCGAGCGCGGACCGTAAGGAGCGCCTATCCGTTGCCGCGTTGAACTCCGGGACCGCGCCCGAATCAAGCTGCTCAATCAGCTCTTCCAGCGCGACCTTAACATCCGCCATGCTCTGCCAGCGCCGCGCCGGATCTTTCTTCAAGCACCGCTGGATGAGCTTATCTAGCTCCGGCGGAATCCCCGGAATGGACTGCGAGACCGGTTGCGGGTCGCGCGTGAGGACCGAGGAGAGCGAGGACAGTTTCGAAGTGCCGGGGAATGCCTGTTTCCCCGTGATCATTTCATAAAGGACGGAGCCAAACGAAAAAATGTCAGACCGTGAGTCCAGCGGTCTGCCTTCCGCCTGTTCTGGAGACACATAAGCAACTGTGCCCAGCACCATCCCTTCTTCCGTAGGTGGACCGATCGCGCCGACCACAGTATCCGCATAGGCATCCGGCTCAGTGACTGTGTTCAGCTTGGCGAGTCCGAAGTCAAGAATCTTGACGGTCCCCTGCGGCGTGACCATCACGTTCGACGGCTTCAAATCCCGGTGAACAATTCCGGCCGCATGTGCCGCCGAAAGCGCGTCGGCAATTTGAGCGGCGTACTTCAGCGCATCGCGCAAGCGCAGTCCCTTGCCACCGATCAGCTGGGCGAGAGTGCTGCCGGGGACGAACTCCATCGCGATGAAGCTGGTGCTCTGGCCGTCCTGCTCGCAGCGGTCTATTTCGTAGATGGTGACGATGTTCGGATGATTCAGGGCGGAGGCGGCTCGTGCCTCCTGAATAAGGCGGCGTTCCCTGTCCAAGTTGGCAACCGCAGAGGAAGGCAGAACTTTGATCGCAACTTTGCGCCCAAGGCGAGGATCAAGCGCCCGGTAGACAATACCCATGCCACCCGAGCCGATCTTGGCTTCAATACGGTACGAACCCAGGGTCTTTTCTTGCATCGGCGGCCTCTGGCCAACCCATTTTAATCCTATGTTGCCGTTGCGAAGCGCCGGACTTGTTCGCGATAGCTTTCCAGAACAGGCTGCCTCCCTACCACACCCGGCAAGCGTTCTCGGCAACCATCGGCTGCCCCGCCTTGCATCCAAAGGCCTCCTGGAAGGCGGCCGAATTTTGCACCGCTCCGTTTACCCGCCAGCGTCCCGGAGAATGCGGATCGATCAGCACGAGCTTTCGCGCCTGTTGGTCCGTAACGTTCTGGCACCATATCTGCCCGTACGCAAGGAAGAACCGCTGCGCCGCCGTGTATCCATCGATCGGTTTCACGGGCGTGTTGCCGATCATGTGCATCAGAGCCATGTACGCGAGCTTCAGGCCTCCGTTGTCCGCGGTATTTTCGCCCAGCGTCAACCGGCCATTCAGCTTAACCTCGCCCTTGTCGTCTTTCACGGAAACAAAGTTTGAATACTCGCTGGCCGTGCAATCGGCGCGATGTTCGAACTCCTTGCCGTCCTCTGGCGTCCACCAATCGCGGAGGTTCCCTACCGGATCATATTTGCGGCCCTGGTCATCGAAGCCGTGGGTGAGTTCGTGCCCGATCACCACCCCGATGCCGCCAAAGTTCACCGCGTCATCCATGAGCTTGCCGTAAAACGGCGGCTGCAAGATGCCGGCGGGAAAGTTGATATCGTTCATCCAGGACCGGTAATAAGCGTTGACCGTCGGCGGCGTCATGCCCCAATCCTTGCGATCGGTCGGACGCTCAATCTTGTTGTACTGGCGGTTCGCCTCAAACGCACGGGCGCGCTCGGCGTTTCCGGCATAGTCGTCGACCTTGATCACCACCCTGCTGTAGTCGCGCCACGTGTCGGGATAACCAATATTGTTGACGATTGTGTCGAGTTTTTCGTAAGCCTTCTTCTTCGTCGTATCCGACATCCAGTTCAATTCGCCGATGTCTTCGCGCATTGCGCTCTCGATGCCCTGCACCATCTTCAACGTGCGCTCCTTGCCTTCCGCGCCGAAGGTGCGATCGACATACAACTTCCCCAATGCCATGCCCAGAAGCGCGTCCGTAGACTTCGTGCAGCGCTTCCAGCGCGCTTCCATCTCCTGCTGCCCTGACATGTACTTGCCATTGAACAAGAAGTCCTCTTCCACAAAGGCTTTCGGCAAGGCGGGGGCGAACTCGTTGATCGTTTTCCACCGCAAGTAAACTTTCCATTGTTCGAGGGGCACGGCGTTGATCTGCTCATTAACCTGCTTGAAGAAATCGGGATTGCCCACGTTCAGAGACTTGAACTTGGGCGAGCCGTTGTCGGCAAAATAGAGGGTTAGATCGAAGTTCGGCGCAAGACCCGCGATCTCCTCGACCGTCATCTTGTGGTCGCGCGTTTTAGGATCACGCCGCGCCGTACGGTCCATGGAAGCCTGCGCCAACCCCGTCTCTACGGTTAGAACGGTTTTTGCCTCCGCCACGGCCGCTTCCGGTTTATCCCCGGCCAGTTCCAACATCTTCTGCACGTGCTCCACGTACTTCTGCCGCGTCTCCACCGACTTCGCATCGTCTTTGATGTAATAGTCGCGATCCGGAAGAGTCATGCCTCCCTGATCCAAATTCGCAACCGTCTGGGACGAATCGTGCATGTCGGGCTGCGGATAGAACGCAAATAGCGCCGAAAAACCATTGCGGTGCATGTACGCCACGTGCCGTATCAAATCCTCTCTTGTCGCGATGGCGCTGATCTTGTCCAGTTCTGGCATCAGCGGCGCAGTCCCTTTCTTCTCGATCGCGTTCTCGTCCATGCAGGAGCCGTAGTAGGTCCCCACCATCGTCTCGATTGCAGAATGTTTCCCCGGAGTCTGCGTATCCGCCAAAATGTCGCGCAGGATATAAAGATTATGTTCGGCGAGCTCGTCGAATCGTCCCCACCGCGACTTGTCTGAAGGGACTGGATTGTTCTTCATCCAGGTTCCGCAGGCGTATTGATAGAAATCCACGCACGGGTCGATGGTTTTATCGATGGCGTTAACGTCGAACGCTGGGATCTCATGAAGCGCGCCGGCGGACTGGCTTGTTTGGGCCGAGCAAAACATCGCGATAAGGACTATTGAAACGACACAGAGAATGCGAGTCTTCATACTTGCCTCGAGTTGTGAATTGTAGGCCCGCAACCCGCAGTCCGCGCGCACTCCATTTGCCCGGGGGCAATGCGGCGCTGATTGGGGTGGCGGAAAAATTGCCAACCAGACACATTACTACAAACGGTCGCACCCGGAGAATTCGCGGCCAGCCTGTGACAGAATTGCGCGCCGTCAGACTGTTTGCGATTGCCCGTCCTCTGCTGCCTAACATATCCTTGCACCGCAGGCGGAATGCCAGGCAACACATTCCCTAAGCTGCGCGTGCCATGCAGCGGACCACATTTTCTATCCGACAAGGACTGCTATGGATCAAACGAAACACGATGTCACACCGGGACTGGGAACCAGGGCGGTTTGGGCCGGCGAGCAGGACGCGCACTGGGCGGGCGCGACCCAAGTTGCCGTCGCTTTCAGCGTTTCCTTCGGCTACAAAACGGTCGAAGAGTGGCTCGAAGTCGCGCTGGGTAAGAAGGCTGGCCACATCTACGGCCGTAACACCAATCCGACCGTCGCCGCGTTCGAAGACAAAGTCAGAGACCTGGAAGGCGCCGAGGCAGCCACTAGCTTTGCCAGCGGCATGGCGGCAATCAGCAACACGTTGTTTACCCTCCTCTCACCCGGCGATCGCATCGTCTCCATTAAAGATACTTACGGCGGCACAAATAAGCTTTTTGTTGAATTCCTGCCCCGTTTCCAGATCGAAGTGGCGCTTTGTGACACGACTGACCACAGCGCTATCGAGGCCGCCATTTCGCAAGGATGCAAACTTCTCTACCTGGAGAGTCCGACGAACCCGACCATCAAGGTCGTTGATATCGCCCGGCTCGCTGCTGCGGCACACCGTCACGGAGCACTTGTCGTAGTGGACAACACACTTGCTACTCCGATTAACCAGCGTCCCTTGCAGCTTGGAGCTGATCTCGTGGTGCACAGCGCAACCAAGTTTCTTGGCGGCCACGCCGATGCCCTGGCTGGTGTCGTTTGCGGACCAAGAGATCTCGTGGCCCGCGTCTATCATTTCCGGGAAATTAACGGCGCATGCCTGGAGCCGATGTCCGCTTATCTTCTGCTACGTGGAATGAAGACGCTTCACCTGCGTGTGCGGCAGCAGAACGAAAATGCGCTTCAGATTGCGCGCTTCCTCGAGTCGCACGCACGAGTCGCCCAGGTCTTCTACCCTGGGCTGGCTTCGCACGAGAATCACGACATCGCGTGCCGGCAGATGTCCGGCTTTGGCGGCGTGCTCAGCTTCGCGCTCCACGGCAGTTTCGATGCCGTAAAGTCGTTCTTGCCGCGATTGCGCTACGCGAATCTCGCGGCGAACCTCGGTGCGGTCGAGACCGTTGCTGGCCCGCCCGCGACGACCAGCCATGTTGAATCCACGCCCGCAGAGCGCGCGGCCAGCGGCATCCCTGAAGCCCTCATCCGTTACTCGGTCGGCATTGAAGACGTGGACGACTTGATTGCCGACCTCCGGCGGGCGCTGGGATAGGTTGGCACCCGCCAGGTCATGTCGGGCATGGCGAGAGGACAGACCCAGAATGAACCCACGTAACCGAAGGCTGGCACCGAAGGGCCAGTGCGGCGGTCTCCTCTTGCACTTAATATTTCGCCATGAACTGCCAAGACATCCAGGACCTGCTTCTTCTCACACTCGCCCGCTGCTATGAAGAGGACCCACGTCGATTCGTGACCTTATCCAGGCAAATTCTCGATTCCTCTTCGGCTCGGGTGGCGGTCGCGGAATTGAGGAATGGAGGGTTCCTGGAAGAACGGCTCCGAGGAGTGGTTCGACTCACCATTCGTGGCTATCAGAAATACCTAACCACGCTTACGTGTGCTTTGCCCGGTCCGAATCCGTGCGAGTTTCTAAAGTGCGGCCAGAGTCAGCATCTGTCCGCTGGCCACTAGGATTCGTACAGCTTCCTTCGTAATCTGGCGCCAGGCGTACCGTCAGTACGATACTTCGGCACATGGACTCCCCCCAACCGCACGCGAAGCAGCGTGCCCTCCGCGTTCGACTTCCGGGCATGCCTCAAGCAACCATCCGATTTGAAGACGGGCAGCGCCCGTCCGCTAAACTCCAGACTGTTTCTATAACCGGAGGCTTGCTGCGAGTTCTCAAGCCCCTCAGTCCCGGAGCGATAGTAGAAATGATGTTCTGGACCCACGCCGGACCCGTACTCGGCATCGCCGAACTGCTCGGTCCATGTTCCACCGTGCGCATGGGATTACAGCCTTTCCGGTTCATCGCCATGCACGACGCCGATCTCCATACCTTGAGCATTGCAATTGCATCATCGGTGGAGTGCTTAACTGGATTTCACACAGGTGCGGCTGACGAAGCGAGGCCAACATGATCCCGGAGAGGCCCTTCCGCCGCGTTTCGGGCCGCCATCATCCATGAATCGCTCTGGAAGCGATGCGGCTAGCCGGACACAACTATGGGCATAGTACGAAACCACCATCTCTCGGAAAAAGCGCCGACCCTCTCTTAATTGCGTGAGACTGCGAAAGCTAATTGGTGGGCAGTGCAGGACTCGAACCTGCGACCTCCTGCTTGTAAGGCAGGCGCTCTAACCAGCTGAGCTAACCGCCCTTTCCGGACAAATCAGGAAGGAAATGGGCGCTGCCGAGAGCTTTCGGCAACCTTTAGTGAGGATACTGGACACCTCCCTGCCGGTCAAACATCGGCAATGGCGGCCCGGTGCAACGGCTGCGGCTGGTAAACTTTCCTATACTCCAACGTGCGGCAGCTAATCGTCAACGCGGATGATTTCGGCCTGACTGCGGGAGTGAACCGGGCAATTGCCGAAGCCCATCGCGATGGAATCGTCTCGTCCGCCACTTTGATGGCAAACGGCGCCGCCTTCGCGGATGCCGTGCAGACAGCGCGCGTCCTACCCAAGCTCTCCGTCGGTTGTCACGTCGTGCTGGTCGATGGGTCGCCGGTCGCGCCAGCCGGTGGTCTGGACACCCTGCTTGCTATACGCTCTGCCGAACCGGAAAAGTTTTATTCGAGCCTCTCTGCGTTTGCCGCCCGCGCCACGCTCGGGGGTTTCGATCGCGAGCAACTGGTAGAAGAAATTACGGCCCAGATCAGAAAGATTCAATCCGCCGGTATCGAAGTCACCCATCTGGATTCGCACAAGCACGCGCACATCTTCCCTGAAATTCTCGCCGCCATGCTGCGTGCCGCCAGGATTTGTGGCGTGCGCGCCATTCGGAGCCCATTTGTTCCAATGAAAGCGATCATGGCACAGCAATTCGCCGGCAAGCGAACCCTGCTCAAGCGCTATGGCCAGGTCCGCATCCTGAATGCTTTCGCCCCTCACTTTCGCCGGCAAATGAAACGTTCCGGCCTCGTCGCTCCTGACGGCATCATCGGAGTGATCGAAACCGGCCTGCTCGATGCCGCCCTCCTGCGGCAAGCGCTCGCCAGCCTGCCCGATGGAACTTGGGAACTGGTCTCTCACCCCGGTTACGCCGACCAGGACTTGCGCACCATCCGAACCCGCCTGATTGAGTCGCGGGAAAGGGAACGCGGCCTTCTGACTTCTCCTGAGTTGCAAGACTTTTTGAACAAGCAAGGCATCCGCGTCATCGGCTTTCGCGAGCTTGCACAGCGAGTGGTCTGAATCGAGCCTATCGGAAGTGTTGCGGCCTTCGGAATGCGGTGGCGTCAACTATGCCATATCGCAAACGCGCCAAACTCAAGTATCATCGGCAAAACCAGTTCTGAGGCTGAACGATGATTGAGCATGCCGAACATCATGCCGAACCCCGCCTGACCGTCGACCTGCCGGTTCGGATCTGGGGAATGACCGCCGAAGGCAAGGCCTTTTCACAGCACGCCCGGGCGCAGAACATCAGCACAGAGGGCGCATTGCTTTCCGGGGTTGAGTCTGAGCTCAAGGTCGGCGACGTAATCGGCGTGCAATGTGACGACAAGAAAGCCCGCTGCACCGTGATCTGGGCCATGAATACCGGCCTCGTCAAGAAAAACCAGATCGGCATTAAACTCCTTCACGACCAGGAGTGCCCTTGGAAAAACTACCTTCCGCTCGACGGTGCAACCCTTACGATTTCGGATTCCAATCGGCGGCGCTTTCACCGGCACAAAATCAGCTTGCCGATTGAGCTTCGCGACGAGCGGGTCAACGCGCCCACTCGCATCAATGCTACCGACGTGAGCGGCAATGGATGTTACGTCGAGACCATGCTGCCGCTGCCGATCGGCACGGTCCTGCGCATCGATTTCTGGCTCGACTCCGAACACCTGAACATCTCCGCGGTCGTGCGCACCTGCGACCCCGGTGTCGGCAACGGAATCGAGTTCACTGGCATGACGCCCGATGGCAAGGCACGCATGCAAGCATATCTGGATGCGATCGACCCCCAGATGGGAGTTTCCGCTCCCAAGGCCGATTAGACTGAAGCGCTTCTAACAATTTCCTGAAGCGATCCTACGTCCCCGGTTCCGCGTAGCGCGCCAGCACGATCGCGCGAATCAATCCACCCATCGTGAATTCGCGCGCCTCGATCGCCACCGGCAGTTTCAATTCGCCCAGTGTCGCGGAGGTGACTGGGCCGATGGACGCGAATTGTATATCCTTAAGGGCGGACGCCTTCACCTGCCCGAGTAACTCCGCAAAATTCCGCACCGTCGAAGAACTCGTGAACGTCACCACGTGCGGCCGCCGCTTCTTGTCTTTCATGAGTGCCCGCAACCGCGCTTTGGATTTCAGCGGTACCACGGTCTCGTAAGCTTCCACTACATCCACCTGCGCTCCTGCCGCGCGCAACGAGTCGGGAATCACATCGCGCGCCACCTTGGCCCGCACCAGCAACACACGCTTGCCATTCACCTGGTCGCGCAACCCCTTTACGACCGACTCGGCCACATACTCCTCCGGCATCATTTTGACTTTCAGCCCATGTTTCACGATTGCTCTTTTCGTGGCCGGTCCAATGGCCGCGATCCGCAGATACCTCAACTTCGCGCGCGTGATGCGGTGTTTGCGCAGACGCTCCCACATCGCTTCCACGCCGTTAGCACTCGTAAGAATCAGCCAGTCATACGTTGCGAGACTTTTCAACGCCTGATCCATCGCAGCAAACGATTTCGGCTTGCGGATCTCAATGAAAGGAATTTCAATCACGCTGGCTCCGAGCCCGCGCAAGCTGGAGGAGAGGATGCCGGCCTGATGCCGCGCTCGTCCAACCAGAATGCGTGTTCCACGAAGTGGATGATTTTCGTTGGGCTTTCCCATTGTCAGTCCGAGTTTCCTCAATTGCTTTCAGTTGCGTCCTGGCGCCGTGGCAGGTTCGGAAACCGGACTCCTGGGACCTAACACCTGAGACCTGTTTTACGGTTGTTGCGGCAGCGCGAAGCCTTGCCCGTACACTTCTTCGAGAATCCGATCTCCACCGCGCTGCAGAAGAGTTTCGCCAACCTCTTCGCCCAGGCGCGCAGGATCGCTGCCGTCGCGCGTTTCGCGCAGAACCTTTGTACCATCCGGATGCGCGACCAGCGCGTTCAGGTGAATCGTGTTGCCCCGCATCTCCGCAAAAGCGCCGATCGGCACCTGGCATCCGCCGCCCAGTTTATTGAGCAGCGCACGTTCGCAGGTCGTCGTCGCGCGCGCCGCCGCGTCGTCAAGAAATGTCAGACGTTGCCCTGTCGCCGCATCGCCGCGGCGGATCTCAATCCCCAACGCCCCTTGCCCCGCGGCCGGCGTCATGATCTCGGCCGGGATCACCTGCCGCACCAGTTGCGTTTTGCCCAGCCGGTTCAATCCCGCAGCCGCCAGAATGATGGCGTCGTATGCGCCCGCTTCTAATTTGCGCAGGCGCGTGTCGACATTTCCGCGCAAAGGGTGAATTCGAAGATCCGGCCGAATCGCTTTTAACTGAGCTTGCCGGCGCAGGCTGCTGGTGCCGACGTTCGCCTGCTGCGGCAGTTTCTCGATGCTCGCAAACTTGACTGAGCAGAAAACGTCGCGTGGATTCTCGCGCGTGGTAATGGCGGCAATCTCGAAATCGGAAGCAAGCTCGGTAGGCAGGTCTTTCAGGCTGTGCACGGCGAGGTCGACGCGATTTTCCACCAGCGCCTCTTCAATTTCTTTCGTAAACATGCCCTTCGTGCCGACTTTGGCCAAAGCGACATCGGTGATCTTGTCGCCGGTCGTCTTGATGATCTCGAGTTCCACCGTGTGCCCCTGCGACCGCAGCAGATCCGAAATGTGATGGGCTTGCCAGAGGGCAAGTTGTGAGCCACGGGAACCAATGCGCAGGCGGGCCATCAGTTCTGCGCTCCAGGGCGAGTATTGGCCTGGCTTGCCGTTACTGTCTTTTCTCGGCCTTGAGGATTCTGATCTGGTGTCTGATCGTGAAGATTAAAGAGCCGCCGTACCAGCTCGACGACGGTTGTCGATTCCGGATCGCGGGCCGCTGTTTTCAGCGTCGTAATCGGTGTGTGCATGATCTTGTTAATAATCCCCCGCGTCAGTGCCTCGACCGCCATTTCCTGATCCGTCGTCATGGGACCGAAACGGCCTCGCACGCGGTCAATCTCGGCCGTGCGAATCGTCTCCAGATGGTCCTGCAGGCTGACGATGGTCGGCACCACATCGAGCGTCTGCAGGCGGGCATGGAACTTCTCCACTTCACCCTTGACGATGGCCTCCGCCTTTTCGGCTTCCTTCTTGCGGTCGGAAACGTGCGAACTGACTGCCTGCTGCAGGTCGTCGATATCGTACACGAAGATGCCGTCCAGTTTGTTCATCTCCGGATCGACGTCGCGCGGCACCGCGATATCGATAAAGAACATGGGCTTGTTTCGCCGGCGCGCAAGAAACTTTTCGCCGTGTTCGCGCTTGAAGACGAAGTGCGGCGCTCCCGTCGAACTGATCACGATGTCGGCGCGCTCGCAAGTGTCGTAAAGTCGGCTGAACTCGATCGCCTGCCCGTCGAACTTTTGTGCCAGCCGGATGGCTCGGTCGTAGGTCCGGTTAGCGACGAAGATCGATGCGGCTCCGTGCGCCAGCAGATGGCGCGCCGCCAGTTCGCTCATCTTCCCCGCCCCAACCAGATACACGCACTTTCCGTTCAGGCTGCCAAAGATCCTCTCCGCCAGTTCCACCGCCACCGACGCGATCGAAACCGAGGACGACCCGACCGCCGTCTCATTGCGAACCCGCTTGGCAACCGCAAAAGCCCGCGTGAGCAACTGATCCAGTTGCGCTCGCACCGCGCCCACGGCTCGCGCCGTCGCGTAAGCTTCCTTCACCTGCCCGAGAATCTGCGGCTCACCCACTACCATCGAGTCGAGGCTCGAAGCCACACGGAAAATGTGTCGCACCGCCTCGTCTTCCTTGAATTCGTAGAGATGGCTCTCAAACTGGCTGGGATCGACCTCAAAATAGTCGCGCAGAAATTCCCGCAAATCGCCTGCGCCGTTTTTCATGTTGGCGATGAATTCTACCCGGTTGCACGTGGAAACAATCATCCCCTCGGCGACCGCAGGATGCTCCGCCAGCCTCTTGCAAGCTTCCGGCAGCCGCGACTCCGGGATCGCCAGCCGCTCCCGCACTTCAACCGGCGCCGTCTTGTGGTTCACGCCAATGAGCTGGAATCTCATGATGCGATAAACCTGTGCATGCCGCTGAAGTAGTTTGCGATCCAGGCCACAATCGCCGCCACGAACGCCACGCTGGCCAGCATGGCCGCCCGCCGCCCGCGCCATCCGGCGTTCAGCCGCGTGAATACCATGAGCAGGTACACGACCCACATCAGAATCGAAAGCAGAATCTTGGGATCGAAAAAATCAACCCGTCCATAGGCGGACTCTGCCACCACCGACCCCGCAATGAGCCCCAGCGTCATGAATGGAAAACCCAGCATGAGCGAACGGTAGCCGATGTCATCAATCACTTGCAGCGCCGGCAGGCGTGAGAACATCCCGCTTGCGCTTTTCGATTTGAGCGCCCGCTCCTGGAGCAGATAGAGGATGCTCGCCCCAAAACTCAAAAACAGCGCGGCATAACCTGTAAAAATCATCAGGATGTGCAGCGCCAACCATCCGCGCCGCACCGCAAGCGAAGCGAATACGAGCGGCTGCTGGCCCGTTGCCGCAACGAATGTCAGGAGAAAAACCAGCGGAAAAATGACGATACCCGGGGTCGTGGTCTTATAAACCATGTAGGCGATCATGAACACGACCATGATCAGAAAAGCGAGCAAAGATTCCGAGTTATGTACCGACGCCGAGGCCAACTGCCCGGTCGCGACGACCGCTTCGGTCAGCGAGACCAGGTGAAATACCATGCCCAGATAAGCGGCATGCAGTGCAATCTTGCTCAGGATTTCCGTCGTGCGGGTCAGCGCCACCAGGGCATACAGCAAGCCTACCCCGTAAAAGACCAGCGCTACACGAAGCCAAATTAGCGTCATAACTGTTAGGTATTTGTCCGAACCGGCGGATACTGGCCCACCCCCGCCTCAGCAATTATAGTTTGCCGGGCGCACCCGTCACGGGAGAACAGGCGCTGTCACAGGTACGTGTGATCTACGTCACATTGAACGTCACGCGACTCCCAACGAGGCCAGCGACTCTTCGAGAAAGGTGGCATCGACCTGTAATTCACGGCCTTCCGCTTGCATGTCTGATGCTTCGTCGAAAGCCCGAAACAAGCGCAGCTTTACCGCGGCATACTGCTCGGACTCGCTAAGCGACCGCAAATGCGCTTCGGCCCACGCCAGCACCGCCGTAGTCGGTACAAAAATCCTGACCGGATACGTCAGCTTCCGGTCCGAAGTGACATCAAAAACATATTCGGTTCCCTCCGGATCGACAGCCTGCTTGCCGACAAAATAGTACTGATATGCAAACCCTTGGGAACTCGCGTATGTCTTCAGGCGCCGGACAGTCATAAGGACGAGTCAGAGGCTGCGGAAAACTATATCTTCGCCTCGCGCAAACGTTTCACCGCCGTCTCCGACGTGACGGCCGAATAATACGTTTCCTTAAAGGTATAGGACCGCCCCTTCGCCTCGATGATCGGCAGAATCTCAATATGCCAGTGATAGTCGTCGTCGAGCGTCTCCCAATATCCCAACGCTCCCGAAGGATGCTGGCTGTTCGGCGAAGTATGCAGCACCAAATGAAACGCTTCCGTTACCGTGCGGATGCGCTGCAAGGTATGCCGCAACAAGGCTGCCAGATCGGCCAGGTTCCCGACCTTTGAGGTCGCCGTGCGCTCGTACGCGGCTTCGTGCGTGCGCGGCAGAATCCAGGTCTCATACGGCACCCTCGGAGCATACGGGCAAAGCGCCGCATAGTCCCCCCGCATTTCCAGAATGCGCTGATTCTGGCGTTCCTCCTGCGACATGATGTCGCAGAACACACAGCGCTCCTTGCTGGAAAAATAATCACGCCCCGCCCGCAGTTCATAAAGCACCCGCCGCGGCACGAACGTAGTCGCGGTCAGTTGCGAGGTGGGGTGCGTGAACTCCTGCCCCGCGCGTTCACCATGATTCTTGAAGATGCTGACGTACTTGAGGCGGCTGTCGCGCTTCAGGTCCTGAATGCGCAACGCCGCCAACCGCAGAAACTGCTCCACTTCGGCATCGGAGGCGTTCCAGATGTGCCCGTCGTGGCTCGGATTTTCCACCAGCACTTCATGCGCGCCCACCGCTCTCATCTGGTCATACAATCCTTCGCCGCGGCGCCCAGGTTCGCCTTCAATGTGGTAAAGCGCGTTCGGATGCACCACCGACCGCGCCGACCACGGGTTGCCATTCAGACCAGGCACGGTGGCCACAATTTGCGCGGACTCGGCCGCAGGGCCACAAAATGGGCAGGTTTGCGCCTGCGGCGGCGCCTCGCTCACATCGTCGCCGATGATCACCCACGAACGCGTGATCGGATCTTTGCGAAGTTCCATGATTAAAGAAGAACAAAACGCAGCAAGCCCGTCAATGACATTCCGGTTATGCAATGGGCACCCGAAGGAACGTGCCTCTCCCCAATTGAGAGATTGCAAATTACCCAATTACAAATTACAAAATTACCAACTCCTTTTATGTCCGATCCCTCCACGCCGCTGATGCGCCAGTACGCCGCCATTAAGAAAGAGCATCCCAACGCTCTTCTGTTCTTCCGCCTCGGCGATTTCTACGAATTGTTCTTCGACGATGCCGTGCTGGCCTCCCGCGAGCTCCAGATCACCCTGACTTCCCGCAACAAGGAAAAGGGCGTTGACATCCCGATGTGCGGCGTACCTTATCATGCCGCCGAAGGCTACATCGCCAAGTTGATCCGCCGCGGTTTCAAGGTCGCTGTTTGCGAACAGGTTGAAGACCCCCGCCTCGCCAAGAAACTCGTCCGCCGCGAAGTGACCCGCGTCGTCACTCCCGGCACCGCCGCCGACTCCTCCCTCAACGCCGAAGAAAACAACTTTCTCGCCGCCGTGGCAACCGTCGGCGACCACGTCGGATTTGCCGCGCTCGATCTTTCCACCGGCGAGTTCCGAGCCACCGAATTTGCCGGCGAGTCGGCCGGCAGACGTATTCAAGAAGAACTTGAACAATTGCGCCCAAGAGAATTGCTGTATGGATCTTCTGCACCACTATTTGAAAGAAGAAAAGATGGAGGGACGACCGCCCCCGCCCGCCCGGCAGCGGAGTCGGCGGTAACCAGCGCTCCCGCAAGATCCACCGGCGCATTTGCCGAAACTCCTCTCGACGACTGGATCTTCTCTCCCGATCACGCCCTCCCTCTGCTCGAAAACCACTTCGGCGTGCTTTCGCTCGAAGGTTTCGGCCTGCAAGGCAAAGCCGCCGCTGCTTCGGCAGCCGGCGCAATCCTCTATTACATCCGCTCAACCCAGCGCGGAACGCTGAATCACATCGACCGCGTCGGCTTTTACGAGCGCCAAAACTGCCTCGTGCTCGACGCCACCACGGTCCGCAACCTCGAACTGATTGAGCCGCTGTTCTCTGGCACCGATCCCGGCATCACGCTCTTCCGTTGTCTCGATGCGACCGTCACACCCATGGGCAAGCGCCTGCTGCGCGCCTGGATGCTCCGCCCGTCGCTCGAAACCACCGAAATCCAGGCCCGTCTCGACGCCGTCGAGGCGCAGGTCAAGGACACCGTCAACCGCGAAGAATTGCGCCGCACGCTCGACGGCATCCTCGACCTCGAACGCCTGCTGAGCCGCGTAACTCTCGAAACCGCCAATCCGCGCGATATCCTAGCCCTTGCCGCTTCGCTCGCCCGCATTCCCCAAGTCCGTAAAGCGCTCGCCCGATTCCCGCCCGAGCGCCTCGCTCAACTTCATGCCCGTCTCGACGAGCTGACCGACCTCCGCCAGAAAATCGCCCAGACCATCGTCCCCGAACCCCCGCTCACTCTGTCCGACGGCGGCGTAATCGCATCCGGCGTAGATAAAGACCTGGATGAACTCCGCAATCTAAGCCGCAATTCCAAGCAATACCTGGCTCAAGTCGAGCAGCGCGAGCGCGAACGCACCGGCATTGCCTCGCTCAAAGTCAAGTTCAATTCCATCTTCGGCTACTACATCGAAATCTCGAAGGCCAACCTTCACCACGCCCCGAATGAATACGAGCGCAAGCAGACCCTGGTGAATGCCGAGCGCTTCACCACCCCCGAGCTCAAGGAATACGAATCCAAAATTCTCGATGCCCAGGAAAAAATCGTTGAGATCGAGCGCCGCCTCTTCGCCGATTTGCGCTCCGCGATTGCCGCCGAAGCCAAGCGCATCCGCCAAACCGCGCTCGCGCTGGCCGAAGTCGATGTCCTGGCGTGCCTCGCGCACATCTCCGCCCTGCGCAATTACTGCCGCCCGAAATTCGAAGAAGCCCCCGAGCATGCCGCCGATCTAGAAATCGTCGCCGGCCGTCATCCCGTAATCGAGCAGCAGGAACTCGCCGCGGGCAGCGAGCGCTTCGTCCCCAACGATCTTTTTCTAAACTCGAAAACGCACAACATCGTGGTTCTTACAGGACCCAACATGGGCGGCAAGAGCACCTATCTGCGCCAAGCCGCGCTGATCGTAATCATGGCGCAGATGGGCTCGTTCATCCCCGCCCGCGCCGCGCGCCTCGGCATCGTCGACCGCGTTTTCACGCGCATCGGCGCCAGCGACAACCTGGCCCGAGGCCGCTCCACCTTCATGGTCGAGATGACCGAAACCGCGGCCATCCTGCACACGGCTACGCCGCGCTCGCTAATCCTCCTCGACGAAGTCGGCCGCGGCACCTCAACCTATGACGGCCTCGCCATAGCCTGGGCCGCCATCGAATACCTGCACGCTCGAGTTCACGCCAAAACTCTTTTCGCCACCCACTACTTCGAACTCACCGAACTGGCCGAGCAGTTGAGCGGCGTAAAGAACTATCACGTCTCGGTAAAGGAAGCCGGCGGAAGCGTGGTCTTCCTGCGCAAAGTCGAACCCGGCGCCGCCGACCGCAGCTACGGCATAGAAGTAGCCAAGCTGGCCGGTCTCCCGAACGAAGTAGTAGTGCGCGCAAGAGAAGTCCTGGCCGAGCACGAGTCCGCCGAGCACCGCCTGACCGAGCACCTCACCCCAGGCTCGACTCCGGAAGGAGGGACTGAAGAAGGAGGGTTCGAACAAAGGCGGGTCCGCCCTACTCAGTTAACGATCTTCACCCCGCTCTCGCAGCCCGTGCTGGAAAAGCTACGCGAAGTAGATTTGAACCGCCTCACCCCGCTAGAGGCGCTAAACTTGCTGGCAGATCTGAAAAAAGAAATCTAACCGCCGAGACGCAAAATACGTGGAAAAACGTGCACGAATTGCCGCGTTGACAGCGCTGGCAAAGCTTCCTAGACTGTGACCATGGCGAAGAATGTCATCCACATCTCGGAAGCGGAAGCCGCCAACGATTTCGCCGGCGTGCTGGCGCGGGTGCGCGCCGGGGCTGAAATCGTCATCGAGGGGAGCGACCCCATCGTGGTGATTCGCGCCGGAGAAGTGCACGCCGGGCCGGTGCGTAGCCGTTTGCTCTCCGAGAGCATTGCCCTGGCAAAAGCGCACGAAGAAGAAACCGGAAAAATCCCCGTCCTCGATCCCGACTTCGCCGCGGACCTGGAAGACATCATTAAGAGCCGCAAGCCCCGCGAAATCTCTTATTAGCGAAGAACTCCGGCACGAGACGGGATGCAATCCAGCGCTTCAGAAGACCGCGAGCGAACGCGTTTGATTGGACCAAAGTGGGCGGATCCGCAGGCAACGTGGGTTTCTTTTTTAAGCCCTGATGTCTGTAATGATTCGCCGTTTGTCGGACATCGGCCGTCTGTTTTCTAGTTGCGTATCCTGCCTTAACGATGCTTCTTATGCCGCCGACAAAATCTATGATGTCGTAAACCTGAGACCAACTGAGTCCGCTGTCGCCGTGAAGAGTCAGCGCTTCATTAACTTTCACGTCGCGGGTCATCACTTCAAAAACGGCAGACCCTAGTGGCTGTTTGCCGCTTGCACCCTTGAGTTCTGCGAGACCCTTAGACGAAACCACGTTGACCAAGAAAGAATCCCGAATAGTGCGAAATGATTCACCCTTCGCGTCAATCCAGCTAATGCAATCGACTGAAAATGTGGGCTCGTAGTTACCGTAAAGGGCGAGGATTTGGTCGATACGAGAGATTATGCCGTCAGCTGCCGCGAGAACTTCCTCCCCGGTCGTGCAGAGTGCAAATTCTGATGACTCCAAGACCCAACTATCTTCCTTTTCCTTGAGCCTTTGCTTCTTGATTCTCGCGCTGTCGCTATCAAAGCAAGGGGCTATGGACGCAAGCACATCTTCTTGCCCAGTCAGCACTGCCGCTGCATATCGAATCGCCGGACTTGGCGTCGTTTTTGCGACGGCAAGTTGAGCAGGCGAAGGAGCGGGCATTGGGCTAGGAACGCCCGGCGGGTTGACGGTGGTTTTGATTTTCATGCCCCAAACGGGGGAGGTCGCCGGGACGGTCACAGTTGCGGACACAGTTGTGGGCATTTTCCCTTCCAGAACTCACACGCCAGTTATTTCGACACCCATTGTTTTTCAAACTCGCCTACTGTGCTTTCCCCCATTGTACTAAGCAAAGCTGCGGGCCCATCGCTTTAGCGATGCCGTAAGTGCTACGTTATAAATGCGCCTCTAGGCGCCATGAGTGTCGATTGGAGATTTACCACAGGTTGTCGTCAGACATAAAAATGCTCGAATTAAAACTAAACATCGGCCAACTCCTCATCATCGGCTTCGACGCGACCGAGATGTCGCCGCGTCTCGCTTCCCTGCTCACAAGAATCCAGCCCGCCGGTGTGATCCTGTTTGCCCGCAACATCGCTGCCGCCGACCAGACGCACCGCCTGCTGCGCGAATGCCAGAAATGCATCGCCACGCCGCTGTTCACCTGCGTCGATCTCGAAGGCGGCCAGGTCGACCGTTTCCGTGACGTGCTCGGCCCCACGCCCTCCGCCGCCGATGTCTTTTCAACCGGCGACCGCAAGCTCTTCCGCAAGCACGGACGCCTGATCGGCGAGAACTGCCGCGCCCTAGGCTTCAACGTAGATTTCGCTCCCGTCCTCGACCTCACCTTCGAAGCTTCCAAATCAGTCATGGGCTCACGCGCGGTGTCGGCCAATCCAAAAGAAGTCGCAACCTACGCCCGCGAATTCCTGCACGGTCTGCGCGAAGCAGGCGTCCTAGGCTGCGGCAAGCATTTCCCCGGTTTAGGCGAAGCCAATCTAGACACGCATAAAGAATTGCCAAGCGTAGAAAAATCATTCAAGAAGCTATGGGACGAGGACATAGCGCCCTATCGACTCCTGCGCCGGGAATTGCCGCTAGTGATGATCTCCCACGCAGCCTTTCCCGCAGTCACAAAAGACCGCACGCCCGCGTCCCTCTCGAAAAAGTGGATCACCGGAATTCTGCGTAAAAAAATCGCCTACCGCGGCCTCATCATCTCCGACGACCTGGAAATGGGCGGAGTCCTAGCCGCCGCGCCTATCGAGCAAGCAGCCATCGGTCACATCCGCGCCGCAGGGGATCTCGCCCTGATTTGCCATCAGGAAGACTTCATTCTCCGCGCTCACGAAGCTCTCGTCCGCGAAGCCGAGCGCGACCGGAAATTTGCCAAGCGCGTACAAGAGTCGTCCCGTCGCGTACAAGCATTCAAGAAGCAGCATCTGTCCCGACAACGCGCTCCGATCCCCGCCGCAGCCCGGGTAGAAAAGCTGACCCGTCAGCTATGGGAATTCGGCGAACAGGTCCGCCTAGCGTCGCTCGAAAACGCCACCCTAGACAGCGCCGCCATGAACGGGGAGCAAAGCGCATGATCGTAGCCGGCGTGATGAGCGGCACCTCCGCCGACGGCATCAACGTAGCGCTGGTGCGCTTCGCTAACGTCAAACGTGCTCGATCCTCCAAAACCTCCGCGCCGCGCTTCACACTGCTCGCCCACGAAGAGTTCCCCTTCCCCGCCCGCGTCCGCCGCCTCATCCTCGAAACCATGAACGCCGAACTGGCCCGCGTAGCCGACCTGGCCCGCCTCAATTTTCTGCTGGGAGAACTTTATGCGGAAGCAGTAGCCAAAACCGCCAGCAAGCACCGCGTAAAACTCGATCTGGTCGGCTGCCACGGCCAAACCCTCTACCACCAGGGCACGCCCACCCCATTTCTAGGCCGCAAACTCGCCGTGACGTGGCAAACCGGAGAAGCCGCAATCATCGCATCCCGCCTCGGCGTGCCCGTCGTTTCCGATTTCCGTCCCGCCGACATGGCCGCCGGCGGCAAAGGCGCGCCGCTCGTCCCGTTCCTCGATTATCTTCTCTATCGCGGCCAGCACGTCGGCCGCATAGCCCAGAACATCGGCGGCATTGCCAATCTAACGGCCATTCCCGCGCGGGCCACTCCGCGCCAGATCATCGCCTTCGACAGCGGCCCCGGCAACATGGTCATCGATGCCGTCGTCGAACAAATATTTGGAAAAAGCTACGACCGCGATGGCAAGATCGCCGCCACCGGCAACGCACGCAGTGACCTGATCGAGCAGTTATTGAAGGCGCCATTCTTCCGCCAACGCCCCCCGCGCACCGCCGGGCGTGAGGAATTTGGCCACGAATATGTAGGCCAATTTCTGCAAGTCTGCCGCAATGCACCCAATCCCGACATCGTAGCAACAGCCACTGCCCTCACCGCGCGATCGATCGCGGATGCCATTCAGCGCTTCGTGCTACGCAAGCAAAGCAACTACCGCGAGATGATCGTCTCCGGCGGCGGCGCCAAGAATCGCACCCTGATGGCCATGCTGCGCCGCGAATTGGAACCGCTCCAAATCCAACTTCGCTTTTCCGACGACTTCGGAATCCCCGCCGAGGCCAAAGAAGCCGTAGCCTTCGCGCTGCTAGCCCACGAAACCTGGCAGCGCCGCCCATCCAATATCCCCGCAGCCACAGGCGCCAAGCGCCCCGCGATTCTAGGGAAGATTTCCTATGCGTAGCCACAGAACACGTAGGCACAGCCGCCCCCGGCTGTGCATTCGCCGCGAAGCGGCGAATCCCATGCCTGCGCGTTGGCAAAGCGCAGAACGCACCACGGGACGCGGCCCGACCCTCATCCTCCATGACCTCCATACCGCCGTTCTATGCATATTAATCCTGGCGTTGCTATTCCCGCTTCTCTCCTGTTCTCAGCCGCCCAACGCCAACACGCTCGTCATGATCATCGAGAGCAGCCCCACCAATCTCGATCCGCGCGTAGGCATCGACGCGCAATCCGAGCGAATTGACGAACTTATTTTCGACGCTTTGCTGAATCGCGACGATCATCTCAACGTCACGCCCGGACTCGCCGAACGCTGGGAAATCCCCGATCCGCTCACCTACATCTTCCACCTCCGCCACGACATCAAATTTCACGATGGCCGCCCGCTTACTTCGCGCGACGTGAAGTGGACCTTCGACTCGCTTCTCCAGGGCAAGATCCGCACCACCCGCGCCGCCGCCTATCGCTATGTCGATCACGTCGAGGCTCCCGATGATTACACCGTCATCTTCCGCCTGAAGGAGCCGTTTTCAACTCTCCTTTGGAACCTCTCCGCCGGCGCGATGGGCATCGTGCCCTACGGGTCTTTAGACGAAGTGACCGAGCATCCCATCGGCTCCGGCCCGTTTCGCTTCGTCAGCGCCGAACCGGACAAGGAAGTCATCGTCGAACGCAACGACAACTACTGGGGCGACAAAGCGCACGTGCCGCGCGTCCGTTTCGCTGTCGTGCCCGATACCACCACCCGCGCGCTCGAACTCCGCAATGGCAGCGCCGATATCGCCAGCAACGCCCTCACGTCCGATATGATCGTCGCCCTCGAAAAGGAGTCGAACCTCGAAGTCCAGCGCACGCCCGGAACCGTGCTTTCCTATCTAGCTTTCAATCTGCGCGATCCGATTCTGCGTGACGTGCGCGTTCGCCATGCGCTCGCCTACGCTATCGACCGCCGGCCCATGATCCACTACCTGTGGCGCGATTTCGCCCAGTCCGCCGCCAGCATTCTCCCGCCGCAAAGCTGGGCCTACGACGCCGACGTTCCCAAGTATGGCTACGACCCCGAAAAGGCGCGCCAGATCCTCGATTCCGCCGGCTACCCGCCGGTGAACGGCGTACGCTTTCACCTCGCGATGAAGACCTCAACCGAGGAATCAACGCGCCTGATGGTTGCGGTCATGCAGCAGCAGTTGCGTGACGTCGGCATCGTGCTCGATATCCGAACCTTTGAGTTCGCCACGTTTCTTGCCGATGTCACCAGCGGCGCGTACCAGATGTATTCACTGCGCTGGATCGGCAGCAACGAGGATCCCGACATATTCGAGTACGCTTTCCATTCCGATAAATTTCCGCCCCACGGCGCTAACCGCAGTTTCTACGTCAACCCGAGGCTCGACGTGCTCATCAACCAGGGGCGATCGGAAACCGGCCTTGGCCGGCGCAAGGCCATCTACGACGAAGTTCAGAACATCCTTGCCACCGACTTGCCCTACATCAATCTGTGGTTCCTCGACAACGTGCTCGTGCACACAAAGCGAGTGCGCAACGTCCACCTGAATCCATCGGGGAACTACAACTTCCTGAAGACCGCTGAGATCGGGAACTAGCTTTCTGCGATCGATTCGCACAAGCCGACTTGTCAGGACTAATCCGTCCCGTGTCGTGAAACTGGATAGCTTCCGGTTAGCCGACAACACACACAGAATCGTCGCATCCGCGCGTAACGTGCCACGCGGGCTATAATTACGCGCACCGATGGCCCTTACTCCTGGCAGCAAGCTCGGCCCGTATGAAATTCAGTCTCCGCTCGGCGCGGGCGGTATGGGTGAGGTCTATCGCGCCCGTGACACTCGACTCGACCGCGCCGTCGCCATAAAGATTCTGCCCGCACATCTTTCGGACAATCCTGAGGCCAAACAGCGCTTCGACCGCGAAGCACGTGCTGTTTCGTCCCTCAACCATCCGAACATCTGCACTCTGCATGACGTCGGCCATCAGGACGGAGTGGACTATCTCGTAATGGAGTTTCTGGAAGGCGAGACTCTGGCAGATCGGTTGATCAAGGGACCGCTTTCGCCAGCGCAGGTCTTGAAATACGGGATCGAAATCTGCGAAGGCTTGGAGACAGCGCACAAGAAAGGTGTGGTCCATCGTGACCTAAAGCCGGGCAACATCATGCTGACGAAGTCCTGTGCCAAGCTCATGGATTTCGGTTTAGCCAAAGCCGCACCATCTATCGCTTCACCCTCCTCCAGCCTCACCATGACTCTCTCGACTCCGGCAGGCAGTCATCCGTTAACCGCGCAAGGCACAGTGGTGGGCACATTTCAGTACATGTCACCCGAGCAAGTTGAGGGCAAGGAAGCAGACCCACGGAGTGACATCTTTGCGCTGGGCGCGGTGCTGTACGAAATGGCAACCGGCAAGCGCGCTTTCGAGGGCAAGACGACCGCGAGCGTGATCGCAGCGGTGCTGGCAGCCGAACCTCAGCCCATCTCGGTGATTCAGCCCATTTCGCCTCCGGCCCTCGATCGGGTGGTCAAAACGTGCATAGCGAAAGATCCCGACGAGCGCTTTCAAAATGTTCACGATGTCAAACTGCAACTGGGGTGGATTGCGGAAGGCGGATCTCAGGCAAGCCTGCCAGCTCGGGTCGCGGCGCAGCGGAAGACTCGAGATCGGGTTGCCTGGATTGTTGCTGCGGTTGCGGTATTAGCGGCGCTGTCGCTGTCGCTTATTCACTTTCGCGAACCAGCCCCTCAGGCGCGCGTGGTTCGCTCGACCATTCTGCCGCCGGACAATGGAACATTCGTTTTCCTGGGACGGACGAGTGCGCCCATGCTCTCCCCCGATGGTCGCAATGTGGTTTTCCTGGCGCGAGCCGCAGGCGTTACACAACTCTGGGTGCGGGCCTTGGATTCCTTCCAGCCGCATCCTCTGGTCGGCACGGATGACGCCTACGGCGCGTTCTGGTCCCCCGACAGCCGTAACATTGGATTCTTTGCGCAGGGCAAGCTGAGGAGGATTGCGGCGGCGGGCGGCCCGGCGCTGATACTCTGCGATGTAGACCAAGCGCGCGGCGGAAGCTGGAACCGCCAGGGCATCATCCTTTTCGCCAAGTATCCCGGTGAGATCAATCGCATCCCGGCCTCGGGGGGGACCCCGCAGCAGGTCACTCATCTTGATTTGTCGCGGCACGACACCTCTCATAAATGGCCTTACTTTCTGCCTGATGCCAATCATTTTCTCTACATGGCATCGACGTTGGGAACGGCCAGCGACGAGAATGTCATCTTCGCGGGCTCCTTGGACGGCAACGCTGACCGGATCCTGTTCCACGCCACCTCGCCCGTTGCCTACGACAGCGGATACTTACTGTATGTCCTGAACAAAACCCTAATGGCCAGGCCGTTTGATGCAGCCAAGCTGGAATTCACCGGAGATCCTGTTCCCGTCGCCGAGGGGGTCCAGTTCGACCGCACATATAGCAGCGGCGTGTTCTCGGCGTCGGGAACTGGAATGCTGCTCTACCAGACGGGGAACGCCTCCAGCGAGCGCAAACTGGACCTGCTCGATGCCAGCGGCAAGACTCTTAGCCCTCTTAGTGCCCCCCTGTCCTCCTCCGAGGCGCAAGTGTCTCCCGATGGAAAGCCTGTGGCCTACGTGCTAATGGACGTGAATAACGGCGGGGCGCGAATTTCTCCGGATGGAAAGCGCGTGGCCTATGTGCTGCTTGACTCCAATAGCGGGAAGGCTGACATCTGGATTTACGACATCGCTTCCGGGAACCGCACCCGCCTGACGATAGATCCAGTGCTTAGCCAGTTTCCAGTGTGGTCTCATGACGGTACCAAGATCGCCTACAGTTCCACGCGTTCGGGCAAGCCCGTCACTTACGTGAAGTCGGCGAATGGCATGGGCCTGGAGCAAAAGCTGTGGGAACCGGCCTTTTCCGCCACTCCGAACGATTGGACGTTCGATTCGAAGACGTTAATTGAGCAGGATCGCTCGCAGGCCGGTGCGAAAGCCCGCTTGCTCATGGTGCCCGCGGACGGCAAAGGGGAGCCGACCACGCTCCTGGAGGTGCCGGGTGCCAATGTCGTCTCCTCCCGGCTTTCGGCCGACAATCGCTGGATTGCCTATCAGTCCGACGAAACTGGCAGGTATGAGGTGTATGTCTCAGCCTTTCCCAAGCCGGCGGGAAGACTACAGATTTCTCAGGCGGGTGGACGACTCCCAACCTGGCGTACGGACGGAATGGAGCTCTATTATCTTGATCCGGACGGAAAGCTGATGGCTGCGGAATTGCGAGAGAACAACGGTTCCCTGCAGGTGGCGGCGAGCCGCGTTTTGTTTTCGATCAAAATGACAACTGGAAACGGCTACGATGCCTTCCCCGATGGGAAAAAATTCTTAACCAGCACCGTCACTACCGGAGAGACTCCGGCCCCGTTAAACCTCGTCATCAACTGGGTGGCGGAGTTGAAGAAATAGCTCTCCAACTCCAATTCGAGAAGTTGATTGAATCTTCCGTGTTAAATAGTTGGGTAATGCGGGGTAATGCGGGGGTAATGCGGGAACAGACGGGACGTTTACCGCATTCTTTTCATCACATTTCCCTCGTGCCGCCATCACAGACCTGCACCAAAATCGGTGCGATGATCACTCGGCACTCCATCATGGAGAACTGCGCCCGTCTCCAGAGGCAGGCGTCTCGAATCTTTGTCCCGGCTCTTTGAAAACCGAACTCAACGTCAGCGGTTAGCGGATTTTTTCACCTCTGCAATTTGACCTCTGACCTCTGCAATCCCGGTAACTCTTCGATAAACTACGGCCGCGAATTAATTCGCCGGAAAATCACGAAATTGGTAATGCGGGTAATGCGGGGTAATGCGGGGACAGACGGGACGTTTACCGCATTCTTTTCATCACATTTCCCTCGTGCCGCCATCACAGACCTGCACCAAAATCGGTGCGATGATCACTCGGCACTCCATCATGGAGAACTGCGCCCGCCTCCAGAGGCGAGGCGTCTCGAATCTTTGTCCCGGCTCTTTGAAAACCGAACCCAACGTCAGCGATTAGCGGATTTTTTCACCTCTGCAATCTGACCTCTGATCCCTGCAATCCCAGTAACTCTTCGATAAACTACGGCCGCGAATTAATTCGCCGGAAAATCACGAAATTCCTGGCACAAATGCGTCGAATGTCTACTAAAGTAGGTAGCAAAAAAGGCCGGAAAAGCGCAATTCCAACAGCTAACTCCTTTGCCGGGAAGACTTTACGGGTAAGTGACTGACCCCACACGGTTTCCGGGAATTCGGTGGGGGGGAGGGGGGAGGGTATAAGTTATTTTTCTGGTTACTAAAACCGCCGGCGGCCCACATCCGATTCCACTCCGACAGTGTCCCACATCTGCCCGGTTTTGGCAGATGTGGGTCTCCGTCGCCGATGATAATCTGATCTGCTTTTCGAAATTCTGATTCTTGCAATGAACAAGTCCGCCGAAAGGTCGCGATGAAGGAGTTCCCTCACGCCACCACGGAGCACGACACGACGAACTGGCGGCGCTCGGTTGCGGCCTATACGGACCCGCGCGTGCTGCGCGTGCTGGCACTCGGGTTCGCCAGCGGCCTGCCACTCCTCCTTACTTACTCAACTCTCTCAGCGTGGCTTGCGACGGCCGGCGTGCGGCGCGCAGCGATTGGCGCCTTCGCTCTGGTCGGCACGCCCTACGCGTTCAAGTTCTTGTGGTCGCCGCTGATTGATCGCGTGCCGCCGCCGCTGCCCTTGGGCCGGCGGCGTGGTTGGGGAATCACGATCCAGATCGCCTTGATCTGCGCAGTCCTTGCCCTTGGATCGTGCAATCCGCAGCACAACTTGACTCTGATGGCTGCCCTGTCGCTCGTCGTCGCGTTTCTTTCCGCGAGCCAGGATATCGTCATTGATGCCTGGCGCGTCGAAATCCTTGGGATGGACCTGCAGGGTCCCGGCGCGGGCATGATCCAAACCGGCTACCGCGTTGCCATGCTGGTTGCCGGAGCGGGCGCACTGGTGATCGCAGCGCGCGCCGGGTGGTTTGCGGCCTACTCCACGATGGCGGCGCTGGTCGGCGTGGGAATGCTGGTCTTCCTGTTTGGCCCGGAACCGAAAGTGGCGGTGGAAACTGTGCGCGCCGGAGTGCGAACTGGGGCAACCGGACGGCAGGGAGTTCGCCAATTGCTTGCGACCGCGGTGATTGGCCCCTTCACCGATTTCATGCGGCGGCCCCTTTGGCCGGTCATCCTGATCTTCATTGTCGGTTACAAGCTGGGCGAAGCGATGGCGGGAGTGATGGCAACGCCGCTTTATATCTCCCTCGGGTTTTCCCTGCAAGAGATCGCCGCCGTATCCAAGCTGGTCGGGTTCTTTGCGACCGTGATCGGCGCCCTGGTCGGCGGAGTAGTAACGGCACGGTTCGGCTTCCGGACCTCGCTTGTGCTCTGCGGCATACTCCAGTCGGCCGGGAACCTGTTCTACGTGCTGCAGGCTGTAGGCGGGCACCGGCTCGGTTACCTTGCGCTGTGTGTCTGTGCCGAAAACGTAACGGGCGCAATGGCGGGTACAGCCTTTATAGGCTATCTCTCCAGTCTATGTTCGCCCGCCTTTACCGCGACCCAGTACGCGTTGCTTTCCTCGCTCGCGGCGGTCGGCCGCACCATGGTGGCCTCCTCAGGAGGCGTGCTGGCGGAGAAGTTAGGCTGGGTTCGGTTTTTCCTGCTGACCACCGTGGCGACAGTGCCAGCCCTTGTTCTTCTTATCTGGATCGGCCCGCGACAATCGCAGGAATGACCAACTCTGCCAACGCGCTCCGCACGGGCCGGTGTCTGTGAAACGCGTCACATTGACGGTTCTAACTGATTCCGCGTGATACCATCCAATTTGGCTGGGCTTCGCCGGGCCCGATCACGGACGACTGGCACCTGGCAACTGACTTTGAAAATCCTCTTCATCGGCGACATCTTCGGCCGTCCCGGCCGCAACATCGTTAAGGAGCGTCTTCCCGAACTTGTCCGCCAGCACTCCGCCGAACTCGTCATCGCCAACTGCGAAAACTCAGCCTCCGGATTCGGCATCACGCCCTCGCTCGCCGAAGAGCTGTTCGATCTCGGCATAGACGTCATGACCACCGGCAATCACGTCTGGGACAAGCGCGAAATCATCGAATACTTCCAGATGGCCGACGGCAACCCGCACAGCCCCGCACGCCGTCTGCTGCGTCCGGCAAATTTTCCCGCCAGCCTGCCCGGCTGGGGCCTGTACGAGGGAACGAAAAACGGTGTTGCCTACGCCGTTATCAATCTGCAAGGCCGCGTCTTCATGGGCTTAAGCGACGACCCCTATCGCTACGCCGACGCCCTGCTCGAAAAGATCAAAGCGAAGATCGTCTTCGTGGATTTCCACGCCGAAGCCACTTCCGAGAAAATGGCCTTCGGCTGGTACGTCGACGGCCGCGTCACCGCCGTCGTGGGCACGCATACCCACGTCCCCACGGCCGATGAAACCGTCCTCACCAAAGGAACGGCCTATATCACCGACGTCGGCATGACCGGTCCCTACGACAGCGTAATTGGTGTAAAGAAGGAGCTGGTAATCGAGCGCTTTCTGACTGGCATGCCCGCACGCTTCGAGCCGGCCGCAGGCGATGTGCGCCTCTGCGCCGTCGTCGTCCAGTGTGACGACAAGACGGGTCGCGCCCACAAAATCGAGCGCCTGATGCTGCGCTAATTCTTTAAGGAGTCTGCTCCAAACCCTGAATCACGACACGCTCTAGGAAGCCGCCCCCGAGGGCCGGGGCGCCGCTCCGCCGCCATTCAAGCGCAGCGGCGGCGCAAAGCGCATCCCGTAAAACAGAATCGCTGCCGAAAGCGCGATCGCCACAATCGTTGCGAATAGTCCCGCTCCCAGCGAGTGGTGGTCCGACAGGTACCCGATCACCCAGGGCGAAGACGCATCCCCAAGCAGGTGAATCACAAAAATGTCGACCGCAATCGCCGTCGCCCGAACGTGCGCGCCGACCGAGTTAATCAGCGCCGCATTCAACGGCGATGTATTGATCAGCAGCAGAAATTCGGCAATCACCACACCTGCAAGCATCCGGTTGCCGGTCGTGTAAAGGGCGATCCACATCGCCGGAATTCCCAGCGCGAGGCTGACCGCCGAGACCAGGTAATATGCAGTGCGCGTGTAGCGCAGCAGATAATCTCCCAGCCATCCGCCCACGAGCGCGGCCACAATGCCGGTCGCCGCCGTGCTGATCCCGAAAATCCAGTTCGCATCTTTCAAACTGTACCCGTGATCGCGATGCAGGAAGGTCGGCATCCAGACCTGCAATCCGCCCAGCGCAAACGTCATCATCGCCATGCCCAGTACGGCAGTCCAGAAAGCGCGGTTGCGTGCCAAGCCGAGAATCGTGCCCCGCTCCGGCGTTTCCACGATGCTGTCAAACTGCCCGCGTTCCGGCTCCGGCAGGAACATTAGGATCGTAGCCAGCACAATGCCCGGCACAGCGCCCATATAAAAAGGCGCGCGCCAACTGTTGTAGTGCGCGCTCACCGTTCCGCCCAGAATGTACCCGAGGGCCGTGCCGAAGGGCAGCGTCAGATAGAAAATGCCGAGCACGCGTCCGCGCACTCTTTCCGGGAAAAGGTCAGCCACGATCGTCGGCGAAATCGTGCAGAAACTTGCCTCCCCGATCCCGACGATCATGTGCCGAAAAAGCAGCATCTTGAAATCGTAGGTAATCGCGGTGAGCAGGGTGGCGATGCTCCAGACCACAGCGCCGGCAACGATGATCTTCTTGCGCGAGTAGCGGTCCGCCAGCGGCCCCATGAAAGGAGCCGTGAGCATATAGACAATGAAGAAGGCGCTCGACAAGAAGCCGAAATCCGCGTCGCTGCGGTGAAATTCCGCCTGGATCATCGGCTGCACGGCAAACAGCACCGACCTGTCAATGTAATTCACCAGGTTCAGCGCCGTAAGCACGATCAGCGCCGTGCGCGGATAGAGTTTGGTCGAGGCCACAGGTCGAGCGAATATAGCATGGGGGATTGCAGAAGTCAGATTGCGGCAGTGTAGGCGGACATTTCAAACCTGAGCTCTTATTTTTGATTTCGTCTTCGCGGCCACTTCGCCACCACCACCGTCGCAAGCCCGCCGCGCGGCCGGAATTCCCCCCTCACCTCAGCCCACACGGGCTTCGCCCAACGCACCACATCCTGCAGAACCCGATTCACAATGTTCTCCTGAAAGATCCCCAGGTTGCGATACGATTGCAAATACTCTTTCAGCGATTTCAGCTCCAGGCATCGCTTATCGGGCATGTAGCGAATCACAATCGTTCCAAAATCCGGCAACCCTGTCTTCGGGCAAACGGATGTAAACTCCGGATCATCCACCACGATTTCGTATCCCGGAAACTGGTTCGGCCAGGTTTCAATTTCCGGAAAGTTATGATCAAGTCCGGCGCTGGCATGTTCGTCGGTGTAACGGCGCGATTTCGGCATGGGCCCTCGTTCTTGAGCACATTGTACTGACCAAGGATCGTACCGACAAAAGGTCGTACCTACAAAAATTCCAGCGTCGCAAAATTCTGCGCTTTCTGTGACGCAAACTTCGCGCCTAGCGCATCAAATGCAACAAGTCCCGTACACATTTGCGCTGCCTCCTGCGCCGCTTGAGTGGTACATTGAAACTTACGCTTTTCTCTGTATGCCATTGAATGGAAACAGTTCCGAGCGCTCAAGAGGGCGCTGGTGGGTTACGCCTCTGCTCGTTTTGGCAGCCGTTGCCGTGCTGGCTGCGTTTGTCTCACGCAAGGGCGATCCGGTAGAAGTGCGCACCGCCAAGGTCGCACAAGGCAAAATTCGCAGCGTGATCTCAACCAACGGAAAGATTGAGCCCATTAATAACTTTGAAGCCCACGCTCCCATACCCGGCATCGTGCAGCATGTTTTTGTCAGAGAAGGCGCTGCCGTCAAAAAGGGGCAGTTGCTGGTGGTACTTGACGACGCTACCGTGCGCGCGCAAGCGGCCGCTGCTCTCGCCACCCTGAAAACGGCGAAGGCTGATCTTGCTGCAATCGCGGGCGGCGGAACTCAGGAAGAAGTCCTCAGCCTGGAACCGCAGCTCGTCAAGGCTCGTACCGACCGCGACGATGCCCAGCGCAATCTCGATGCCCTGAAGCGTCTCGAAGCCCAGGGCGCCGCCTCCGCGGGTGAAGCCCTGGTAGCACAAAACGCCCTGACTCGCGCCAACGCCCAGCTGGAATTTCTGGAACAGAAGAAGGTCAAGCGTTACTCCAAGGAAGAGATCGCCAGCGTCGAAGCGCGGCGCGACGAAGCAACTGCAGCCTCCATCGCCGCCCAGGATACTTTGGCACAGACCGATGTGCGCGCCCCTTTTGATGGCATCGTCTACTCGCTCCCCATCAAGCAGGGCAATTACGTTCCCGGCGGCCAGCTCTTACTTCAGGTCGCCGACCTTCGGAAAGTCCAAGTCCGTGCCTTTGTCGACGAGCCCGATGTGGGCCGCCTCTCGGTTGGCGATCCGATTGAAATTACTTGGGATGCCGTGCCCGGCCGCGTCTGGCAGGCCAAGGTTACTTTCGTCCCCTCCACGGTAACACCGCAGAGTTCGCGTAACGTTGGTGAGACGACCAGCATCATAGATAATAAGGATTTCAAGCTCTTGCCCAATGTGAACGTCGGAGTAAGTATCATCACCGCTGAGCACGACAATGTGCTGGTGGTTCCGCGGGAAGCGGTTCGCAACGATGATTCCAAGCCCTACGTGCTCGAGATCGTGGGCCATGAGTTGAAGCGCCGCGACGTGGAGACTGCGCTCTCCAACCTTACGCAGGTTGAAATCACGCGCGGCTTGTCCGCCAATGATTTGATTGCCACTGGAGCGGTAAACGGCAAGCCTCTCGGTGACGGCATGCGGGTCAAGTTCTAGAACAATGTTCTAAACACGAAGAGAATGATCAAACGCCTTTTCAATTGCTTGATTCCTTTCGCCTTGCTGTTTGCTGCAGCTATGCCCGCCCTGGCGGACTCCGCCGGGGATCTGCTGGCTGCCGGCCGCATCGACGACGCGATCACCACACTCAGTGGCCGGCTTTCGTCATCCCCGACCGACGCTGAATCGTCCAACCTGCTTTGCCGCGCTTATTTCGCCCTCGAGGAGTTTGATCGCGCCGAATCCGCCTGCAAAAGGGCAGTCTCGCTTGAGCCGGATAACGGCCGGTATCACCGCTGGATGGCTCACGTCTATGGAGAAAAAGCGTCCCGGGCGAACTTCCTGGCAGCCGTCAGTCTCGCCGGCAAAACCCGCGAAGAGCTTGAGCGCGCCGTGCAGCTCAACCCCAAGGATGTCGACGCCCGTGTCGATCTCGCCGAGTTCTACATTGAGGCGCCCGGCATTGTTGGCGGTGGCCAGGACAAAGCCCGGACCCAGGCCCGCCTCATCGGCGCCACCGACCCTGCCCGTGAACATTGGGTCTACGGGCGGATCGCCGAGAAGAATCACGACACCGTGACCGCCGAGCGCGAATACCACCGCATGATCGAGGTCAGCAACGGCGATTCCGAAGCATGGCTGAATCTCGCGCTTTTCTTCCGTCACCAGAAACGCTACGACGAGATGGAACAGACTTTGGTCCGAACCAGCCAGGCCCCCATGTCCAAGCCCGACGTTCTCGTGGACATCGCCCAAAACCTGGTTCGCATCGGACGCAACCCCGTGCTCGCCATCCAGGTTCTGCACCGCTATTTAACCGCCCGCCCAGTCGAAGAAGCACCGGCATTCAAAGCCCATTACCTGCTTGGCTCGCTGTTTGAAAAGCAGGGCGACATGGCCAACGCCGCCCGCGAATATCAGACGTCGCTGTCCCTGGCGCGGCAATTCGGGCAGGCCCAGCAGGCGCTCAAAAGAGTGGCCCATTGAGGGCTCAGTCTTGTCGGGGATGCATAAAACCAACCTCGACCGAGTGCTCGCGCCCCAGCTTTTTCAAACCTTCTCTCTAATTACCAGCCCGAGCACTACAATTTGTGCGTCGCCGCCCAGCCGCGGTTTGATAAGGTCTGAATCGAAGCCGGATGCGGTTCTGTCTCGGCTTGACAATGATCGCCCGGCAGCGATTGCCCGATAATGCAGCAACTCGATAACAACCTGCATGACGAAAAAGGTGATGAGATGAAACTCCGATTGCCACCTTCGTGGCGCTTCCCGAATCTGCCCGCTCTGTTCGCCGTCGTGCTGATAGCAGCCCTGTCCGCCTCGGCCGAGCCTTTGCCCCTCGAGCGCGCCATCCGCCTTGCCCTGTCGCACAGCACCACGACCGCGATCACCCACGCGGATGTTCAACGGACCATCGCGTCCTACCGCGAGCTGCGCAACATGCGCATCCCGCAACTGTCCGCCGGTTCGGGTCTTGGCTGGTCCTATGGATTCCCTTTGGCGATCGAAGGCGCAGCTCCCTCGCTGCTAACGGTGGTTGCGCAAAGCTCGGTGCTCAATTTCGCGCAGAATCAGTATCTGGGTGCAGCCAAGGCCGACATCCGCGCCGCCGATCTGCAAGACAAAGATAAACGCAACGAGGTTATCGTGGATGTTGCGCTCAGCTACGCCGAGCTCGCGAAATGGGAGGCGCGTCTGGTCCGCCTTCAGCAGGACGAAACCCAGGCTCAGCAAATGGCGCAAGCCGTCGCCGAGCGCGTTCAGGAAGGTATTGACAGCGCCGTCGATTCCAACAAGGCCAAGTTGGTGCTCGCTCGTGTGCGCCTTCACCGCATTGAGGCCCGCGGCTCGGCCGACGTCCTTCGCCGCCACCTTTCCGACGTCACCGGCTTGCCGGTTTCGGCGATTGAGATTGATCCCGGTAGCATGCCAGCCCTGCCGCCGGTCCGATCGGACGAAGACTCGAAGGAGAAGGCTGCAACTTCGAGCCCTGCGATCAAGATTGCCGAGCAGCACGCCTTCGGAGCAGCGTTACGAGCTTCTGCTGAACATCGTGCTATGTTGCCGTCTCTCGATTTCTCCGCCCAGTACGCGCGCCTTTCGTCCCTCAATAACTACAACGTGTATTACCCCACGCACTTTCAACCTGACAACGCCATCATAGGCGTCGCTATTCGCATACCGCTGCTTAATTTCAGCCAGCGCGCCCGTGCCCAGGGAGCCGATTTCGAAGCTCTCAAGGCAAGAAAACAAGCCGAAGCGGTTCGCAATAATGTTTCCGAGGAGACATTAAAACTGGAACGAGCCGCCGAAGAACTCGAAGCCGCCCGCGACGTCGCGCAACTGGAATACGAACTGGCGCAGTCCGGTCTGGAAGTGGCGCGCACCCGGATCGAGGCCAAGCTGGCCACTCTTCACGAATTGTCGGACGCCCAGGTCCAGTCCAACGAGCGCTACCTGCTCTACCAGGATGCCGATTTCGAATATCAGCGAGCGCGCATGACCCTGCTGCGCGCCACCGGAGACCTGGAGAGCTGGGCTCTCCCGCCATCGCCCGCAAAAGAAATGCGTTAACATCCGAGGGGGGTGCCCCAGGTTCGCGTCCGTTTTTTGGACGTTAACCTGGGTTCCCAGCCGCTCCCCGATTCCCGCCTCTTAATGCTCAAAAACGGCGTTCGACGCGCTTGTTTTCCCCAACCCGCCCACGCTAGTGCAAGATAATAAAAGCAGTTCCGAGCCCTTTCCTGCGCCTGGCCGCGTACCCAAATGGTAGCCAGCCGAGGGTGTTCACCGACCATCAAAATGTTAGAATACAAAGAAGTCACCTTATGCCCCTAAAAACACTGTTTCTGAATCCACCCTCCTTTGAAAATTTTGATGGAGGCGCGGGCTCTCGCTGGCCCGCTACGCGCGAAATCGAATCCTATTGGTACCCCGTCTGGCTCGCCTACCCGACCGGCATGATCGAGGGGGCGCGTTTGCTTGACGCTCCGCCCCATCACATCACCGCCGAGGAAACCATACGCATCGCCCAGGACTACGAACTCCTGGTCCTGTTCACCAGCACTCCCGGCTTCCAGGGCGATGTCCGCATCGCTCAGGCCATTAAGGACAGCAATCCCAAGATCAAGATCGCCTTCGTCGGCCCGCACGTTAGCGTCCTGCCCGACAAGTCATTGAATGAAGCAAAAGTAATCGACATCGTCTGCCGCAAGGAATTCGATTATTCGATCGTCGAATACGCGCAAGGAAAACCGCTCGACGAAATCCTCGGCGTTTCCTACCGCAAAAATGGACAGGTCGTGCACAATGCCGACCGCCCGACCATCGACAATCTCGATGCGCTCCCGCATGTCACCGACGTCTATCGCCGCGACCTCGACGTTCGCCGCTACAATGTCCCATTCCTGCTCAATCCTTTCGTCTCGCTTTACACCACTCGCGGATGCCCCGCCCAGTGCACCTTCTGCCTCTGGCCGCAGACCTTGAGCGGTCACCCCTGGCGCAAGCGCTCCGCCGACGATGTGGCCCGCGAAATGGCTAAAGCCAAAGAGTATTGGCCCTACGTCAAGGAATTCTTTTTCGACGATGACACTTTCAACATTCAGAAAGCCCGCACCGTCGAGTTGTGCGCAAAACTAAAACCCCTGGGCCTGACCTGGTCGTGCACGTCCCGCGTCACCACCGACTTCGAAACCCTTAAGGCCATGAAGGATGCTGGCTGCCGCCTGCTTATCGTCGGCTACGAGTCCGGAGATCAGCAAATTCTCAAGAACATCAAGAAAGGTGCGACCATCGAGCGCGCCCGCCAGTTCACCAAGGATTGCCACAAGCTTGGCCTCGTCGTGCATGGCGACTTCATTCTCGGCCTGCCCGGCGAAACCCGCGATACCATCAAGAACACAATTAAATTCGCGAAGGAACTCGACGTCGAAACCATCCAGGTTTCCGTCGCACACGCCTATCCCGGCACGGAACTGCATGAATACGCCGTCAAGAATGGCTTCATGACCGCCGACACCAAGATGGTCGACGACCTGGGCCATCAGATGGTGCAGATCGAATACCCCGGCCTGCCCGCCGCCGAAGTGCTCGAAGCCGTGCATCATTTCTACGACCAGTACTACTTCCGGCCGAAGGCCGCCTACCGCATTCTGAGAAAGGCCGTTTTCGACACCTCCGAGCGCAAGCGCTTGTACAAGGAAGCGCGCACATTCCTGAAACTCCGCGCCCAGCGCCACAAATGGGTCAAGGAAAACCGGAAAGAAGAAGCGCCCGCTCCCGAACCGGCCAAAGCCTAGGGACTGTCGCACACTTGGATCTACGATGGCGGCGATTTAGCTTTTGGGTGGCGCAGCGCGTAAGCGCTGCGATGAAAGCCATGCTTTGAATTCGGCTTTAGCCGCTGAGGGAAATTGGCGGCTGTCCAAGACTGCAACAGAGGCCCGATCGGACCAGATTTGACCTTCCGCAAATACCTCGTCCTCGCCGGCATCACCGTCTTCAGCACGCTCGGTGATTCCCTGCTGGCCCGCGGCATGAAGGAACTCGGCGGTGTCTCGCTCCATGATTTTTCCGGTCTGCTGTTTGCCATTTTCAATCCGTGGGTATGCGCCGGAATCGTCCTGCTACTCGCTTTTTTTGCCTCCTACATGTCCGCGCTGTCCTGGGCTGACCTGACTTATGTTCTGCCCGCCACTTCTCTCAGCTACGTGCTGGTAGCCGTGATTGCGCGCATCCGCTTTCACGAGCAAATCTCCTTCACCCGGTGGCTCGGCATCGCGCTGATCGCCGCCGGAGTAGGTTTTGTCGCAGCGGGCCCCGCTGTTTCGTCCACTCACCATCACTCGGAGCACCCGCACAGCGACCATCCTGAAGCCCTTCCGCAGGAGGCCAAGCCGTGAACGACCTCTATGCCTGGGCCGCGATCGCGTTGATCACCATGGCTGCAACCACCGGCGATGTTCTCCTCGCCTACTCCATGAAGCGCGTCGGCGACGTAGGCGAAATCTGGAAGACGAGCGGCCTGTTCGCCGTCGTCGCGCGAATTCTCTCCACGCCAACGTTCTTCCTCGGCGTACTGGCAATGGCAGTTGCGTTCTATAGCCTGCTCTTCGGACTCTCCTGGGGAAATCTGAGCCTGGTCGTGCCCGCCTCAGCGTCGTTGACATTTGTCGCGAACGCCATCGCGGCAAGAATTTTCCTGCACGAGCGCGTAGGCCGCCGCCGCTGGATCGCCGCTCTGCTGGTAGCGGCTGGTGTAGCGCTAATGGCCGTCTGAACGACGGGAAGCGGCGAGCCACGCGCAACAGTACGAAAACTGGCTCTACCCAAACAAGTCAATTTCTATCAGCCGCGGTTCCACAATCTCGCACTCGCCTGACGTCTCCTGCTCGTCCGCCAAAACAAACAAGTCGGCCGGCGCCGCCGATCTGCCCGCCTTCCCAACCATCGCGACTCGCATTTTCCCTTCTCGCATCAGCAGTCGTTCGGTGTCTTCGTCCAATCGTGACGACCGAAGTCTCCCGTTCAGCGCCCGCAACTTCGCCAGCCGCACGAGGAGGTCCGCCAGCACATCCTTCGCCCCGGCGCTTATTTGCACAAACTCCAGACTGGTTCCAGAAGAATCCCGCTGGCCCCTGACCAGCGCCCCCGCGCGGAACGATGCCGCGCTGACTCGCACCAAAACTTCCATCCGCGCGCCGGGTTCGACCTCCGCCCCCATGTCCAGGCAAATTCCGCCAAGACTTAAGTTGCGCAGTGTTCCCGAAATCGACGTCCCGTCGAGCGGCAGGCAATAAATCTTCGCCCGCCCACCACAGTTGAAACGCGGACTCCGGCGCCGTTCGGCAGCCGTGGAATCAAACTCAGCCACGCATATACCATCGTGCGTCCCGGCCCGAATCTTTAGCGGGCCGGAAAAGCTCAACCATTGGGGCCAGGAGCAACTCGCGCTAAGCCATTGAAAAGGAACGGCGCTTAAGCGTCGGAGGCTCCCTCGTTCACAGCCCAATCACTTTCTCCCCCGTCCCCTCCAGCCCCGCTCTCCTTATGAGATGATTCCTAAGCGCCACGCCGGTCGGCGCACAACACTCATGGTGACCCATCCAGCTTGGATTCTGGCGGCTGTTGTCGCGGCCATCGCGGGCACCACCGACTGGCGTTCCCGCCGCATTCCCAACTGG
>Ga0224557_1000322_pt1 | contig 54278 bp, 52 predicted proteins | sample 714S31014metaG_FD_180677 | JGI IMG/M metagenome (GOLD analysis project Ga0224557, IMG submission 180677) | Peat soil microbial communities from Stordalen Mire, Sweden - 717 S3 10-14 | ecosystem: Environmental > Terrestrial > Soil > Wetlands > Peat | place: Sweden: Norrbotten County, Stordalen...
TTCGACCGGCATGTCTCGTGGGGCGCGTCGTGCGGCTCGACGTCGTACTCGTTCACCACGCTGAGCGTGCCGGCAATGACGCGCCTCGGCCTCGCCGAGCGTCAGGTCCTCGACACGCTGGTCGACGCCGGCATCGCCCGGAGCCGGAGCGAGGCGCTTGCCTGGTGCGTGCGTCTCGTGGGGCGCAACGAAGAGGCCTGGATCAACGAACTGCGCTCCGCCTTCGAGCAGGTGGAGCGGGTCCGCTCAGGCGGCCCGAACGCCACTGAGGGGTCCGCCCCCGAGGGCGAATAGGCCAGGTGAGTCGTGGTGGCCCGACAGGCCGGGCTGCTCAGAGGGTGCAGTCGAGGTGCTTGATGCCGTTGATGAAGCTCGACCGCAGACGGTCGGGCTGCCCGGTGGCGATCATGCCGGGGAAGCGACGAAGCAGCTCCTTGAACATCACGGTGATCTCCTGGCGAGCCAGGTGCGCGCCGAGGCAGAAGTGCGGGCCGGCCGCCCCGAAACCGACGTGGGGGTTCGGGTCACGCCGCACGTCGAAGGTGTAGGGGTTGTCGAAGACGTCCTCGTCCCGGTTGGCCGAGTTGTACATGAGCAGCACCTTGTCGCCCTCGCTCAGGCGCTCGCCCGAGAGCACTGTGTCGCCGGCCACGGTCCGGCGCATCCAGATGACCGGTGAGGCCCAGCGCACGATCTCGTCGACCGCGCTCGGCGTCACGCCGTCGATGTCGTTCTCCCAGATGGCGCGCTGCCCGGGGTGCTCAGTCAGCGCCCAGAGGCCGTGGGCGATCGAATTGCGCGTGGTCTCGTTGCCCGCCGTCAGGATCAAGATGAAAAACGAGGCGAGCTCGGCGTGGGTCAAGGCCTCGCCGTCGATGTTCGAGGTGATGAGGGCCGTGGTCAGGTCATCGGCCGGGCTCGCCAGCCGCTCGCTCGCCAGCTTCTCCATGAGCTCGGTGAGCTCGACCCCCGCGTTGATGGCGGCGAGCATGGGGTCCGAGCCCTCGGGCACGTACTCGGGGTCACCCATCGAGAGGATGACGTTCGAGCACCGCAGGACGTCGGCATGCTTCTCGGCCGGGATGCCCATCATGTCGCAGATGATCCGCAGCGGGAAGGGCGCTGCCACCTCGGTCACGAAGTCGCAGCCGCCGAGGTCGGCCACGTGGTTCAGGGTCTCGTCGGCGACGGCGGCGATCGTTTCTTCGATGCTCTTGATGCGCCTCGGGTTGAAGGCGGCCGAGACGATGCGGCGCAGCCGCGCGTGGCGGGGGTTGTCCGTCGAGATCATCCCGGCGAAGTACTCGACCATTTCGGGCGGCAGGTCGATGATGCTGACCGCCCCCTGGCCAGAGCGATAGGTCTCGGGGTGGCGGCTGGCCTCGGCCACGTCCGCGTAGCGGGTGAGCACCCGGTAGCCGGGCCCCGGCGGGGGGGCAAGAGGGCTGGCGCTCACGTCGGGGTCCTCGAAGAAGGCGATGGGCCGCTCACGGCGTAGCGTGGCGAACGCCCCCTCGCGCACGTCCCAGGGCAGCCCCCAGAATTCCATATCGGAGAGGTCGATCTCATCGAGGGCGAGGGCTTCGTTCGGCTCCATGCCCGCAGCCTATCGACCTACTTCGGAGCAAACCCTGTGCAGCCGGGGGGAGGGACCCTAGTCTCGATGGCATGTGCGACACCCTCTGCGCCCTCGGCGCGACCCGGACGCTCTTCGCCAAGAACTCCGACCGGCCACCGACCGAAGTGCAGCTGGTCGCACCCCATGCTCGCCGGGGGGGCGGCGGGACGATCCGCACCCAGTATCTGGAAATCGACGACGTCGGCGCCTATGCCACACTGCTCGCCCGTCCGTCATGGCTGTGGGGCGCGGAGCACGGCGTCAACGAGTACGGCGTGGCCATCGGCAACGAGAAGGTGTACACGACCCTCGACGCGCAGAGCGCTCCCGCCGCGCTCATCGGCATGGACCTCGTCCGCCTCGGGCTCGAGCGGGCGACCAACGCCGACGAGGCACTCGAGGTGATCACCGGGCTGCTCGCCCGCCACGGGCAGGGGGGCGTAGCGGACACGTACGGCGAGGCCTACTTCTCGTCGTTCCTCATCGCGGACCCGACCGCCGCCTGGGTGCTCGAGACATCGGGCGCTTCCTGGGTGGCGAGGCCGGTCGAGGGCAATGCGGCCATCTCGAACCGCCTCGCCATCCGCGACGACTGGACCCAGTCATCGCCCGACGTCGCACCGGGCGCGGACTTCGACACATGGCGAGATCCCGCAGCGCCGACGGGCATCGCCGACTCTCGTCTGCAGGCGAGCTGCGCGGTGCTCGGGACGTCCTCGGCCGAAGAACTCGGTGCCCGCGACCTGGCCGCCCACCTCCGTGATCACGGGTCGGGCCCGTGGGGCGCACCGGGCTCGGGCGATGCCCCGGTCCCCCCGCCGACGGAGCTGCTGGTCGACTGGACGGGGATGTCGGTGTGCATGCACCTCCACGACTACATGAATACGACCTCGGCCATGATCTGCGAGCTACCACAGGCCGGTGGCGGGCCGCTGCGGACGTGGGTGGCGCCAGGCAACCCCTGTGTCAGCATCTTCGTGCCGACCTTCCCCCGCCAGCGAGACGGTGAGGCGATCCCCGAAGTGCTCGCCGACGAGTCGGTCTGGGGACAGGTGGCGACGCTGCGCCAGGAGGTGGAGAAGGACCCGCAGCGCCTGGGAGGCGTGCGCGCCGAGCTCGACCCGCTCGAGGCGCAGCTGTGGTCGATGGCCGATGAGGCGGTGGGGGCGCCGTCGAGCTGGCCCGAGCTCGCAGTGGAGGTCGACGCAGCGGTTCGGGCGGTGCTCGGGCGACTCGTTCCCTGACGGTCGCATCCCCGATGTCGTATCTGTGCGCAGATACGCTCCGAGGCGGTACGCCCACGAAGGAGGAGCCCAATGGCCCAGCAACTGACACCCGAGGAAGTCCAGGCGGGTGACGTACTCAGCTCGTCCCTGGAGAAGGTCTGGGGCTGGTACCTGGCCATGGGCATCATCTCGATCATCTTCGGGATGGTGATCCTGACCTGGCGCGACGAGACGCTCTATGCCGTGACCATCTTCGCCGCCATCCTCTTCTTGGGGGTGGGCGCGTTCCGGCTGGTCGACGCGTTCTTCGACGAGAGCCACCGGCTGTACTCGGCGATCATCGGCATCATCTCGATCGGCGTCGGCATTGCGATCTTGGTGTGGCCCAAGCCGACCCTCTACATCGTGGCCATCCTGATCGCATGGGTGATCATGCTCTGGGGCATCACCGAGCTGGTCGTGGCGTTCGCCAACGTCCACGCCGCGTACTGGTGGCTGCGGATGATCTTCGGGATCCTGGCCTTCGGGCTCGCCTTCTGGGTGCTGCGCTACCCGGGCCACACGCTCAACGTGCTCGTCGCCGTGCTCGGTATCTGGGCGATCCTCTACGGCGCCTTGGAGATCATCGGGGCGTTCGCAGCGCGCCACGCGCGTGCCCACTGGGAAGCCATCAAGGCCGGCGTCTGACCCCCACTGAGGGACCGCACGGCCCCCAGGCGTCACGGTCCGGGCCTCAGCACGGCACAATGGAGTGCAACACGCGCTCGTGGCAGCACCCCCGTGCCACGCCGAGAGGATCCGATGGACCAGCAGACGAACGAGACAGCGACGGACGTGACGATCGCCGAAGGCGGCAAGGACGGCGCCGCACCGGCAATCTCGACTGAAGAGCGTGCCGAGCGGCTGGGCAAGCTCCAGGCGCTCATCGAGCTCATGCGCCCAGCGGTCCAGGCAGACGGCGGCGACCTGGTCCTGGTCGCGGCCGACGTGGAGACCGGCGTCGTCGAGGTCCAGTTGCAGGGCGCATGCTCGTCGTGTGCGATCAGCTCGTCGACGCTCCAGGGGGGCGTCGAGCGCATCCTCCACGACCGCCTGCCCTGGGTGAGCGAAGTCCTCGGCGGTGTCGACGAGACGGCAGACCCCTTCGAGAGCTCGGCCATGGGCCGCGGAGGGTACGTCCCCGCGTACTGAGCGCAGCGGTTGGTACAGATCGTCGAAAATCTTCGGTACAGCCCTTGCGGTCGAGCGTCCTTCGTGGAAATTATTACTGCCAAGGGCGTGGCTGAGGCCTTGGCCAGTGGGCCGAGCTCGGAGCGCCAGTGGTGTCCAAGATGGCCAGACAGTCGTTCACCCCGTCGCTCGAGCGAGCAGGTCCGGCGGCCGTCGTTTGCCTCATCGGGGAGCTCGACCTCGCGACAGCGCCCCGGCTGGCCCCGACGGCCGACGAGCTGCGGGCGCGCCCAGTCACGAAACTCGTCCTCGACCTGCGCCAGCTGTCCTTTCTCGATGCAGCAGGGGTGGCGCCGCTCGTCGAGCTCGCGGTTTCCCTCGCCGAGAGCGGCTGTGCGACCGTGGCGGTCGGGGCGAGCCCGCAGCAGGAGCTCATCTTGGGCATGACCCCCATCGCGCTCGGGCGCGACGCCGATCTCGACCGTGAGCGGATCGACGGCAGAGGCCCGAGCGCAGCGGAGGAAGACGGCGCGGCCTGACACCGGGGCGCGATGGCGACGAGTCTCGGCCCCTGCCCCTGGCGTCCGCGTTCGTAGCCCCTCGCGCCGAGCGGTCGTGACGCCGATCCATGACGAGCAGTCTGCCGAGAAATGGGTACGGCAATCACCGGCGCCCCCTGCGGTTCACCCGAGGGCGCAACGACGGGTCGTCGGTTGGATCGCACAGCCGGCCCCCGGCGCGAGCCTCACGAGGGGTGGCGCGCCACTGCGCTCCCGGATGGTTTTCGGGATCCCGGATTGGGGTAGTCCGATGGCTACCAAAAACGAAATGGAGATGTCATGCTCATTCTTCTGGCCTTTGTACTGGTAGTGATCTTTGCCGGGCTCGGATTTGCCCTGCACGTTCTGTGGATAGTCGCCGCCGTTCTGCTCGTGCTTTGGTTGATCGGCTTTGCGATTGGACGAGGTGAAGGCGCAGGCAGCCACCGCTTCTACCGGTGGTGAGCGTCATGACTGGGCGATGCTGGCGTGAGCAATGGCAGGGGAGGTGAGGATGCCACGATTGACGCAATGGTGGCCAGCCTCGTGGTGTTCGCAGTCGGTGCCATGCTCGATTTCGCGCTGGCTGTCAGCCCCTAGCCACACGGCTTCACTATCCGTACTGTCGGCGCTATCTTGATGATCGCGGGTGCCGTCGGTTTCGTGCTCTCCGGCGCGGCAGCGAACTCCTCGCGCTTTCGCAGTCGGCGCACGATCGGCGACGGTCGGGGCAACGTCGCGCGGCGGGAGGACCGCTCCACCTAGAAGGGGTCTCCACACCTGGCGGAGGGCCCGAGGTGTCGGCCCCGTTCCTTGGACCAGGTCCTTCGCGCACCGGTACATTAGTTAGCCGAACTAACTAGAATGGGTGCATGACCGCCCCGGCCCCTGCCCGTTCCGCACGCACCGACCGTGAGACCGAAGAGCTCACGAGCCGCCTGCGGGTCGCCGTGGCCAGGATGAACCGCCGGCTGCGCCAGCAGAGCCTCGAGGGCCTCTCCCCGGCGCAGGTTTCCGCCTTGGCCACCGTGAGCAGGCTCGGCAGCCCCACGCTCGGCGAGTTGGCCGCTGCCGAGCTCGTCCAGCCGCCGACCATGACGAGGATGGTGGCGACGATGGCCGACGCCGGCTACCTGCTGCGTCACTCGGACCCCGCCGACGGGCGCATCTGCCGGGTGACGGTGACCGACGACGGAGAGCGGACCCTCGAGCGGATCAGGTCCCTCAAGAATGCCTTCTTGAGCGAGCGGCTCGCCGAGCTCAGCGAGGACGAGCGTCACCAGCTCCACGAGCTCCTGGCACTGCTCGAACGAATGGTGCGTGAGCCGTGACGCCGCTGCGCGTGACCGCGGGACGCACCTTCGCGGCGGTGTCGGTCCGCAACTACCGGCTCTATTTCATCGGCCAGCTGCTTTCGGTCTCGGGCACCTGGATGCAGTCGGTCGCCCAGGTCCTGCTCGTGCTCGACAAACTGCACGGCAACGGCTTCGACGTGGGCGTCGTGACCGCACTGCAGTTCCTGCCCATCCTGCTTCTCGGCAGCTTCGGTGGCCTGGTGGCCGACCGGGTCGACAAGCGGCGCCTGCTGTTCTTCACGCAGGGGGCGGCCGGGCTGGTCGCCCTCGCCCTCGCCATCCTCACCCTCGCCGGGAACATCGAGCTGTGGGAGGTCTACGTCCTCGCCACCTGCCTCGGTCTGGTCAACCTGTTCGACAACCCGGCGCGCCAGACCTTCGTCTCGGAGATGGTGGGAAAGGACCTGCTGCCCAATGCGGTCAGCCTCAACAGCGTGGTCATGAACTCGGCCCGGGTGATCGGCCCGGCGATCGGGGGCATCCTGATCGTGACCGTCGGCATCGGCGTCTGCTTCCTCGTGAACGCCGCCTCGTACGCGGCGGTGATCGTGGCACTCGCCCTCATGCGCACGAGCGAGCTCTATCGCAACCCGACGACAGCGCGAGCGAAGGGCCAGGTGCGCGAGGGCCTGCGCTACGCATGGTCGACGCCGGACCTGCGCGACCCGCTGCTGGCGATGGCCGTCGTCGGCATCTTCGCCTTCAACTTCACGGTGACGCTTCCCTTGTTCGCCAAGTTCACCTTCGGCGGGGGAGCCGGGACCTACAGCGCGTTCCTCGCTTCCATGGGGTTCGGCGCCGTCATCGGGGGCCTGATCGTGGCACACCGGTCCCGCCCGTCGACCGCCTTGCTCTCGGTCATCGGCGTGTTCTTCGGCATCGCCATCTTGGTGGTGTCGGTCGCCCCGACCAAGTGGTTCGCGATCGTGGCACTGGTCTTCATGGGGGCGGGCAGCATCGGCTTCATCTCGACGGCGAATGCCACCCTCCAGCTCCGTGCGGACCCGAAGCTGCGGGGTCGCGTCATGGCGCTGTTCGCCATTGCATTCCTCGGCTCGACGCCGATCGGCGCCCCGCTCGTCGGGGCCATCAGTGACGCGACGAGCCCACGCATCGCCCTCGTCGTCGGCGGCGTGGCCACCCTGGCCGCATCGATCCCGCTCGGGGTGCGCTACGTGCGCCGGGCCCGCGACCTGGCCAAAGAGGCAAAGCCCGTGGACAGGCCCGAACCGGCCGAGTCGTTCGGAGGTTCGGGCTCACTGGCGTGAACGGGGCGGCCCCAGGGCCAGCCGCGGTCCGCAGCGCCCCGGTCAGTGGTCGGGGTGTTCCCTCGAGTCCCACCGCTCGTAGTAGGGGCGCACACCGGCGATCTTGGCCAGGGCCCACAGCACGGGCAGGAAGAGATTCTGCGCCCAGATCGGTGGCGAGGTCACCCGGCTCTCGTGCCGGAAGTGCCAGAAGGTGGCCCCGAGCTGGAGCGGGTTCTTGGGCGCGCCGCGCGCGGTGGTGCCCCCGTCGGCGACGAGGCCGGCGAAGGCCTCGTGCAGCTCCTTGGTCTTGAGCGCGGGGCGCAGCTCGACCACGCCGTGGACCTCGCCCGGTCCAGGATTGCCCTCGGAGTGGGGGATGCCGGCGGGGACCACGACCGTGTCGCCCGGGCGACCCACCAGCGCCTCGCCGTCGAGGGTGAAGTGCGCCTCGCCGGCGATGATCGTGAAACGCTCCTCCTGGCCCGGGTGGATGTGCTCGGTGATCACGCCCCCGGGCACGCTGCGCCAGTCGAAACGCACCATGCCCCCGTCTGCGTCATCGGTGAGCGCGAGGTATTCGATCCACTCGCCCGTCGCCGGGTTGAAGAAAGGGAGGAAGCTGGTCATGGCGGGGTAGCGGCGGCCGACTCGTACCGGCCGTGTCAGGCCTGCTTGGCCTCGACCTTTGGCTCCTTCGGGAGCCCGAGGACCCGCTCGCCGACGATGTTGCGCTGGATCTCGGCGGCCCCGCCCCAGATGGTCTCCGAGCGCGAGAAGAAGAAGGCGGCTTGCAGCTCGTCGACGGGGTAGTCCGAGCGCCCACGGCGCAGCCCAGGGAGCACCTCGACGCTCTCGGCGGAGCCCTGGAGGATCTGGGCGTCCATCCCGAGGATGTCCATGGCCAGCTCCATGGTGCGTTGGTGGCTCTCGGACCAGAACATCTTGTTGCACGCGCCGAGCGCCGCGGTCTGATGGGTCCCGTTCAAGGCGTCAGTGAGGGAGCGGTAGCCGTTGATCTCCATGATCTTTATGTTCGACCACGTGCGGGCGAGCCGCTGGCGAATGATCGGGTCGGTGTCCTTCCCACGGGCCTTGGCCTCGCCGACGATGTGGTTGAACTCCTTCAAGAAGCGGCGGTGGCCGGTGGTGGCTGAGGAGCCACGCTCAAAGCCGAGGGTGGTCATGGCCACCTTCCAGCCGTTGTTGACGCCTCCGACGACGTTCTCCTTCGGGCAGCGGGCGTTGGTGAAGAACACCTCGTTGAAGTCGGCCGAACCGTCGACCTGCTGGATCGGGCGTACCTCGATGCCCTCTTGCTTCATGGGCACGAGCAGGTAGGAGATCCCGGCGTGCTTAGGTGCCTCGGGGTCGGTGCGGGCCAGGAGGAAGACGTAGTCGGCGAACTGTGCCTGGGTGGTCCAGACCTTCTGGCCGTTGATGACCCATTCGTCGCCGTCGAGCTCGGCTCTCGTCTTCAAGGCGGCGAGGTCACTGCCTGCGTCGGGCTCTGAGAACCCCTGGCACCAGGCGATCGACCCGCTCAGGATGCCGGGGATGAACTCCTTCTTCTGTTCCTCGGTCCCCCACTGCAAGATGGTGGGGCCGACCAGGGTGTCGCCGAAGAAGTCGGCACGCAGGGGAGCGCCAGCCCGGGCGAACTCCTCGTTCAAGACGACCTGCTCGAGGAGGCTCAGGCCCTTGCCGCCGTACTCGGGGGGCCAGCTGGCGCAGATCCAGCCGCCCTCGAACAGCTTGGCCGTCCAGGACTCGTGGAACTCCTTGCGCTGCTCAGGGGTCATCTCGAACCCCGGCTCGCCCCATCCGGCGGGGAGGTTCTCTTCGAGCCACGCCCTGATCTCCTTGCGGAACGCCTCGGCTTCGGGGGGATAGGTCAGATCCATGCTCCCAGGGTAGCGACCCATGCCAAGGGCCGTCAGTTCCCCGGCCCCGCCGGCAGCGCCCGGGGCGTGGGGCTCTGTTTGCGTCTGGGAGGCAGCGCGGGGGAGGATGTCCGGCTATGACGCCACGGGTCGGAACGTCGCTTGGCTAGAAGCCCTCGCCAGCGCTGGACAGAGGTCCGTGAGTCATGGGAGCGCAGCCGGCACATCGAGGTGCCGCCGGCCATCGCGCCGCGACCCCCAGAGCCCGGTGGCCTGCGCATCGCCTTTTTGATCTACCGCGGCAACCCGCGCTGCGGTGGCCAGGGCGTGTACACCCGCCACCTCAGCCGTGAGCTGACCGCGCTCGGCCATTCCGTGGAGGTCTTCTCGGGCCAGCCGTGGCCCGAGGTGGACGAGGGCGTGGGCTTCACGCCGATCCCCGGGCTCGACCTCTACCGCGATCCCGACCCCTTCCGGGTGCCCCATCCGAGGGAGTTCACCTCGAAGGAGGACGCCCTCGAGTTCGCCATCATGTGCACGGCGGGCTTCGGCGAGCCGCTCGCCTACTCCCGACGCGTCCGCGGCCTCCTGGCCGAGCGCCGGGGTGATTTCGACATCATCCACGACAACCAGTGCCTCGGCACGGGGATCCTCGGCATGGTCGAGGACGGGTGGCCCCTGCTCACCACGCTCCACCATCCGATCACCGTCGACCGCCAGCTGGCCCTCGACCACACCACCAACCCCTGGCAGCGCGTCACCACCAAGCGCTGGTTCGGCTTCTTGGGGATGCAGGTGCGAGTGGCGCGCGAGCTCCCGGCGATCGTGACGGTCTCAGAGTCCTCGCGCCGGGACATCTCGTCGCAGATGCAGGTCAAGCCCGAGCGCATGACGGTGGTGCCGGTCGGCGTCGACCCGACCGTCTTCCGGCCGATTGAGGGGCAGGTGCCCGTGCCGGGGCGCATCATGGTGACGTCGTCGAGTGACGTGCCGATGAAGGGCCTCGTCCCGATGCTCGAAGCGGTGGCGAAGCTGCGCACCGAGCGTGAGGTCGAACTCGTCGTCATCGGGCGCCCCCGCCCGGGTGGCCGGGTCGACAAGGCGATCGAACGGCTGGGCCTCGGCGAAGTGGTCCGCTGCGTGAGCGGGATCAGTGACGACGAGCTGGCCCGCCTCTACGGCGAGTCCGAGGTGGCGGTGGTGCCGTCGCTCTATGAGGGCTTCTCCCTACCGGCCGTCGAGGCCATGGCGTGCGGCGTGCCCCTGGTGGCGACCACCGGCGGGGCACTCCCCGAGGTGGTCGGCACCGACGGCGAGACCGGCCTCCTGGTCGCACCCGACGACCCGGGCGCCCTGGCGCTCGCCATCGGGCGGCTGCTCGACGACCCCGAGCTGCGTGCCCGGCTCGGCGCGGCCGGACGCCAGCGCGTGCTGCACCGCTTCACCTGGAAGGTGACGGCGAAGGGGACCGCCGAGTGCTACGAGGCCGTGCTCGCTGGGCGTCCGCTGCCCGGCGCGCCGAGCGCCATCGCTCCCGGAGGGGCCGACTGATGCTGACCGTCAACTACGACCGGCTGGGCCTGCGGCCCGGCGACCGATTGCTCGACCTCGGGTGCGGCTTCGGCCGCCACGCCTTCGAGGCAGCACGCCGGGGGGCCAAGGTCGTCGCCCTCGACGCCGGCGACGACGAGGTGGCCGGGGTGCGTGACACCTTCGGGGCCATGGCCGACGCCGGCGAGCTCGATGCCCAGCGCGCCCGGGTGGGGGCAGTCCAGGGCGACGCTCTCCACCTGCCGTTCCCCGACGGGACCTTCGACCGGATCATCGCCTCCGAGGTGCTCGAGCACATCCCCGACGACGTCGCAGCGATGACCGAGCTGGCCAGGGTGCTGCGCCCGGGTGCGACCATGGCGGTGACCGTGCCGCGGGCGGGGCCCGAGTTCGTGAACTGGGTCCTCTCCGACGAGTACCACGACGTCCCCGGCGGCCACGTCCGCATCTACCGGCGCTCGACGCTGCGCACCCGCCTCGCCTCGACGGGGCTCCTGCCCGTCGACCATCACCACGCCCACGGCCTGCACTCGCCCTACTGGTGGCTCCGCTGCCTCGTCGGGCCGACCAACGACACCCATCCGGCGGTCGCCACGTACCACAAGCTCTTGGTCTGGGACATCGTGAAGGGCCCGAAGGCCACCCGCATGGCGGACAAGGCGCTCAGCCCGCTCATCGGCAAATCCCTTGTCGTCTACCTGAAAAAGCCCCTCGAGAACGAGGCGCGCCTGCTCGACACGGGCACCCAAGCCGACGTCGTCACCGTCGAGGAGGGTGCGGCGGCATGAACGAGCCGATCCGCACCGCGTCGGTCTCGATCCCCGAGGTCGGGGGCATCCTCTCGGCCGCCGACATTGTGGCCACCGGCCTCTCCATCGCGCGGACCCAGCGGTCCGACGGCATGATCCCGTGGTTTGACGGTGGCCACTGCGACCCGTGGAACCACGTGGAAGCGGCCATGGCCCTGTCGGTGTGCGGGCTCTACGACGAGGCGGTGCGTGCCTACCGCTGGGTGGCCGACCGCCAGCTCCCCGACGGCAGCTGGTTCAACTACTACCTCGGTGCAGGCGTGAAGGACCAGCGGCTCGACACCAACGTCTGCGCCTACCTGGCGGCCGGTGCCTGGCACCACTACCTCATCACCGGTGACGCGGACCTGCTCGCCGAGCTGTGGCCGAGCGTCGAGCGCGGCCTCGACTTCGTGCTCCGCTGGCAGGGTGCCGACGGCGTCGTCCGCTGGTCGGTCGACGACACCGGCGTGCTCGAGGGCTACGCCCTCTTGACCGGCTCCTCGTCGATCTACCACTCCCTCCGCTGCGGCGTGGCCATCGCCGAGCGGCTCGGGAAGCAGCGCCCGGACTGGGAGCTCGCGGCCGGCCGGCTCGGCCACGCGGTCGCCCACCACCGCGGCGCGTTCGCCCCGAAGGACGAGTTCGCCATGGACTGGTACTACCCCATGCTCTCGGGGGCGATGGAGGGCGACGCCGGGCGACGCCGCATCTCCGAGGGATGGTCCACCTTCGTCATGGAGGGCTACGGCGTGCGCTGCGTCTCGACCGGCGACTGGGTGACCGCGGCCGAGACCGCCGAATGCGTGCTCACGCTCGATGCCCTCGGGATGGACGACGCCGCCCGGGAGCTCTTCACCGCCGCCCAGGGCCTCCGCCTCCCCGACGGCTCCTACTGGACCGGCATGGTCTTCCCCGACCGCGTGACCTTCCCCGACCAGGAGACCACGACGTATACGGGGGCAGCGATCGTGCTCGCCGCTGACGCACTTGCCAGCGCCACGCCGGCCGCCGGTCTCTTCCGGGGCGAGTGGCTCCCTGCGCCGCTGGACTTGGCCGAGTCAGAGTGCCCCGGCGGCCCCGAGGTGGACTGCTCCGCAGGGGCCTGAGACGGGCTGCTGCACGGGTCTCGCTCTCGGCCCGGAACTGCTGACTGCAGCGAGGACGCTCCCTTCGGACGAACTCGCGGTCTTGTAGGTCGGCGGCAACGACGGCCAGGCCGACGGTGGGCCGAGTGTGCGATCCTGAACTGCATGGAGCACGACCTGCACCAGCTGCAGCTTTCCGATGGGCGCCATCTCGACATCCGAGTCAGCGGACCCGCCGACGGACCGACGCTCGTCTTTCACCATGGCACACCTGGTTCAGCGCTTCCCGTGCGAGCAATCGAGCGGGCCGCTCACGCCCATGGCCTGCAGCTCGTGACCGCCTCTCGGCCGGGCTACGGCTCCTCCTCGCCCCAGCCGGGGCGACGGGTGGTCGATGTCGTCGGCGACACGAAGGCCGTCATCGACCACCTGGGGGTCGACCGCTGCTTCATTGCTGGGTGGTCGGGTGGTGGTCCCCATGCGCTGGCATGCGCCGCTCGCTTGGCGGAGGCAGCCGGTGCGCTCGTCATCGCCGGGGTGGCGCCCTACGGCGCAGAAGGGCTCGATTGGATGGCAGGCATGGGCGAGGACAACGTCGAAGAGTTCGGAGCTGCGATCGAAGGAGAGGAACCCCTCCGCCGCTACCTCGAGAATGCCCGGGAGGAGTTCAAGAGTGTGACCGTCGAGGGCCTCGTCACATCGATGGCCACCCTTCTTCCCGACGTCGATCGAGCCGTCCTCACCGATGAGTTCGGGGAGGACATGGTCGCCAATCTCCAAGAGGGCATGAGGGTCGGCGTCGACGGCTGGCTCGAGGACGATCTGGCCTTTGCCAGCCCGTGGGGCTTCGATCTGAGCGAGATTCGTCGTCCGACGATGATCTGGCAAGGCTCAGAGGATCTGATGGTGCCCTTCGACCACGGCCGGTGGCTCGCCGCGCACCTCCCGGGTGCCTCGGTGCACCTCGAGGAGGGGGAGGGACACCTGTCGGTGGCCGTCGGTGCGCTCGACCGGATGCTCGATGAGTTGGTGGCGTGCTGAGCCTGTCGCGAGGTGTCCGCAGCATTTCGTGATGCCACGTGTCCGGCCCCGACCCGGCACACGGCGCGTGCTGTCGTTGGCCAACGGGACGGCCCGCCGATCACGGCGCGATTCCGACGATGCCCGTGAACCCCTGACCTCCGAGGCTTCCGTCGAACGGGGCGTCCCCGAAGGCGAAGAGCCCTCCGTCGTCGGCGACCAGGAGGTAGCCCCCGTCGTCGTCGGTCGAGATGATGCCGGTGATGGGCCGGTTGAGGTCGAAGCTTCCCGCCGAGCCGTGGAATTGCGCGTCGCCGAAGGCGAAGACGCCGCCGTCGGAGGCGACGAGCCAGTAGCCACCGCCGTCGCTCGTCGATGTCATTCCCACGATCGGCTTGTTGAGCCGGATCCCGCCCGTCGAGCCGTAGAACTGGGCGTCGCCGAACGCGAAGATCCCGCCGTCGGACGCAACAAGCCAGTACCCACCGTCGTCGGGGGTCGACGCCATGCCGACAATGGGCTCGTTGAGGTGCTTGGCGCCCATCGAGCCGAAGAAGCCGGCGTCGCCATAGGCGAACACGCCGCCGTCGGAGGCGACGAACCAATAGCCGCCACCGTCGGACGTCGCGGCCATTCCCACAACCGGCTTGTTGAGGCGGATGTTGCCGGTCGACCCGTAGAAGCCGGCGTCGCCGTAGGCGAAGACCCCACCGTCCCCTCCGGTCATCCAGTAGCCACCGCCGTCGGGCGTCGTCGCCATCGACACGACCGGGGCGTTGAGGTTGAGGAAGCCCGGATTGCCGAGGTACGTCAGGAAGGAGTCGTTGCCGAACCCGTAGGTGTCGCCGAAGCTGTCATAGAGGTAGTACCCGTCGTTGGGGGTGGTGTTCTGGGCATTGAATGCAATGGTCCCGGTGATGCTCACGTCGGCGTCCGAGCAGGAGATCTGCGCGGCGAACGTGTCGAGTGGTTGCGGGTCGGTCGAAGTGAAACCGAACTGGTCCAACTGCATGCTGGCGTCGTACTGCCCGAGAGGACTGCCGAACTCGCCACAGGTCCGCCCATCGACCGAGACGGTCACGATGAGGTCCGGTGACGAATACGACGTTCCTTCCTGGAGCGGCGATGTCGTCGTGACCGTGAACGAGTTGCTTGCTCCGATCTTGAGACAGAAGAACTCGGCGAGGATCGCACAGCCAGTGTTCACCGTCACCGACTGCTCGGTGGCGTTGGTCGTCTGACCCGTTGACAGATCGGTGACGGCGAAGTTGGCAACCGTGAGGGGTGGCCCCGTCACCGATCGTGCACCCTCACTGGCTGAGCCGCTGGCGGGGATGTGGTCTGTGGCACTCGCCCCAGCGGATACAGCCGGCGCGCTGAAGCCAATCAACAGAAGCGTCGCCACCGACGTCAGCCACAACGCCGTTCGCTTCCATGTCCGTTGCGTTCCCATCTGCCGGTTCGCCTGCATCCGGTCCCCCTTCTCGTGCCTTCCATCTCCGACGATGGAAGGGTCCGTTCCTGACTGGAAGCTACGAAGTGCCGGTCAAGGCACGGTAAAGCCCCCAGGGGGAGCGGCGATGCCCCGTGCTCCACTATGAGGGCGGCACCGCCGGGCGGCCGGTCGCACCGGCCGATGGTGTGCCCATGGTCGGCCGAGGGACTCCACGAACACACGGCACCGCTGCGCAGCACCCGGCTCTGCTGTTCGGATCCTTGGAGCAGCCGAAGGCGGGTCGAGCCTGGTGGGGGCTAGCCCCCAACCCAAGAGTCCGGCCAGCGGTCTATCCATCCGATCGGAATGTCTTTAGGTTTGGTGCATGAGCCAATGGTCGGGCGAGTCAGTCAAACAACGGGAGGGTGACGACGTTGCAGAGGCTCCTCGCGGCGCGCTGGTCTCCGCGATGGTGATGGTGCTCCCGGAGGACGTCGGTACCAAACTCCGTGAGATCGCCGTCACGGTGCTGCGATCGCCGTTCACCAAACGGTCGTGGTCCGAACTCCTCTTCCTCGTGGTCGGAGCGGCGTTGGCAGTGCTCGACGCCGCCTTCGTCGTGGTCACCATGGCCGTCGGCATTGCCTTCGCCATCACGTTCTTCGGGTTGGCGGTGATCGGGCTGTCGCTTCGGGGCAGCAGGGGCATCGGGCGAATCCAGCGGAACGTGGCTCGGGTGCTCCTCGAGGAGGACATCGAAGAACCTGCACCGTTCGCCCCGCGTCCCGGTTTCCTCGGCTGGCTGCAGTCGGCCCTGCGGGACCGGGCCGGTTGGCGGGCCATGGCCTATGTGTTCCTCAAGATCCCGCTGGCCTTGCTCGCGGTACTCACCGCGCTCAGTGTCTGGGTGGACGCGTTCGAGTGCCTCACGTATCCGCTCTCCAGAGGGGCGCAGCCTCAGTCGGTCGGCATCGTCCGCATCTTCGGGCCGCCGGGCTACCTCTCGGTCGGCGGCCCCAGGTTCATCCAGGACGTCGCCATTTTCATGAGCGGGATCGTGCTGTTTTTCGTGGCGCCGTGGGTCGTGCGGGTCGTGGTGTACCTCGACCGGCTCTTGTTGCGTGCGCTGCTCGGCCCCGACGCGGTCTCGGTGCGGGTGCGCTCCCTCGAGCACGCCCGCGCGCAGACCGTCGACGCGTCAGCCGCCACGCTTCGACGCATCGAACGTGACCTCCATGACGGCACACAAGCACAGCTGGTCGCTCTGGCCATGCGCCTGGGCATGGCGAAGGAGAAGCTGGAGGACACCGAGCATCTCGACCTCGATCGCATCCGGGAGCTGGTGGACGATGCGCATCGTGGTGCAAAAGAGGCCATCTTCGAACTACGCGACATCGCCCGCGGGATCCACCCCCCCGCACTCGACATCGGTCTCGAAGGGGCACTGGCCACTGTGGCGGCCCGCAGCACGGTTCCGACGGACGTGACGGTGTCGGTGGCCGAGCGACCCACGCCGGGCATCGAATCGATCGCCTACTTCTGCGTGGCCGAGCTTCTCGCCAACGTCTCCCAGCACGCCAGGGCCTCCCGGGCCAGCGTCACCTGCACACAACACGGCCGCCGTCTCCGCATGGTCGTGCGAGATGACGGCGTCGGAGGTGCCCGACCGTCTGTGGTCGGCTCATCTTCGAGCGGCCTGGTCGGCCTGGCCGATCGCGTCCATGCCGTTGACGGGCGATTCGATATCGCCAGCCCTCCCGGCGGTCCGACGGTGGTCACCGTCGACCTCCCGCTCGAGATCTAGATGGACGCCCCCCTGCGTGTCGTGATCGCCGAGGACTCGGCGATCCTGCGCGACGGGCTGGTCCAGCTGCTGATCGACCGCGGCTTCGTCGTGACTGCGGCGGTCGGGGATGCCGAGGAACTGCACAAGTCGGTGGAAAGAGACGACCCTGATGTGGCGATCGTCGACATCCGCATGCCGCCCACGTTCACCAACGAGGGTCTTCGCGCCGCCATCGAGCTCCGCCAGAGCCACGAGGGACTTGGCATCCTGCTGTTCTCCCAGTACATCGAGACCCGCTATGCAGCCGAGCTCCTCGCCCACGATGCCGCAGGGATCGGCTACCTGTTGAAGGACCGCGTCGCCGACGTGAGCGACTTTGTCGACGCGCTCGTGCGCGTGGGTTCGGGCGGCACGGCTCTCGACCCTGAAGTCGTCACCCAGCTCATGGGCGCGTCGCGCCGGGCCGCCTCCATCGCCGCACTGAGCACCCGGGAGAAAGAGGTGCTCGCCCTCATGGCCGAGGGTCGGTCGAACGGCGCCATCGCCGACGCGCTGGTGATCTCCGAGGGAACCGTCGAAAAGCACGTGGCCAGCATCTTCACGAAGCTCCATCTCCCCGAGTCCCAGTCCGATCACCGCCGGGTGCTGGCCGTGCTGCGCTTCCTCGATTCGTGACCGAGCGACATGGCGAACGCGACGACCGGCACTGAGGGTCACTAATCGAACAGACGTTCGTCTCCCGCTAAACTTTGGTGCATGGCACTCGGGTACCAGGGCTCGATGCTCGACGCACTCTCGAACGAGGGCCCGGGAGAGCTCGGCGACACCGTCTGCCGCACGGAGCTCACGAGTGGGGCCTGGATCGACGTGCGGCGCTCGTGGATGGGCGGCGCAGACGCGCTCTTCGACCGGCTGGCGGCGGCCGTCCCATGGCGGAGCGAGCGGCGTCCCATGTACGACCGCATTGTCGACGTCCCGCGTCTCGTCTGCTTCTATCCCGAGGGCGAGCAGCTGCCCGACCCGGTCCTCGACGACGCACGGGAGGCCCTGGATCGCCACTACGGCGCCGAGCTCGGCGAGCGGTTCCGCACGGCGGGGCTCTGCCTCTACCGGGACGGGCGCGACAGCGTCGCCTGGCACGGCGACACCATCGGGCGCGCCAGCACCGAGGACACCATGGTGGCCATCGTTTCCCTCGGTGCGCCCCGAGCCTTGCTCCTGCGCCCGAGGGGTGGCGGCCATGCCATCCGCCACGAGCTCGGCCACGGCGACCTGCTGGTCATGGGCGGGTCCTGCCAGCGAACGTGGGAGCACGCAGTGCCCAAGTCGTCTCGGGTCACCGGGGCGCGCATGAGCGTCCAGTTCCGGCCCCGAGGGGTGCGCTGAGCCGCAACAGCGACCGGCGGCTCCTGCTCCGTAATGCCAAGAACCCCCACCTCCCGGTCGGACCGGTCGGTGGGGGTTCTTGGTACTGCTACTTCTGTGCGCGACTCATCAGGCGAAAAACCTGGTCAGTCACGGTCACGACCCTTCACGACGAGCCGCTGGCCCGTCGCTCACGAAGAACCGACTCAGATGACTCGAACGTTCTGGGCTTCCTCGCCCTTGCGGCCCGGGGCCACGTCGAACTCGACTTGCTGACCCTCGTCCAGGGACTTGTAACCAGATCCCTGAATGTTCGAGTAGTGAACGAACACGTCGTCACCCTGCTCGCGGGAGATAAAGCCGAAGCCCTTCTCCGCATTGAAAAACTTCACTGTTCCAGTTGCCAACGCACTCTCACTCTCAGACAGGCGCCCTCAGACATTGAGGAACGCTCCTAAGAGGCTACAGCCCACAGGGGTCGCCATGTGCCCGAAGCCAAATCCGGCCCCTCGCGGCCGAGAATTGGCCGGCCTCGGACCCGTCAGGCCCGGAAGTCCTGGGGGCGCTCGGGGCTGGCTGAGGCGAGGGCGACCCGCACGCCCTCCGCGTCGTGGTCGGTCCCGTAGACCGGGGTCCCGGGCTGCTGGCGCCAGGACTCCTCGAGGGTCCCGGCGTCGATGGCGTCGAAGCCGAGCTCGTCGATCAGCCGGGCCACGACCGCCTTGTCGCCGGGGTCGTCACCGGCGATGGGCAGCGCGATGCGCCCCGGGGTGCCCGATGGGCGGCCCTCGTTCGCGAGGTGCTCGCTGTGGATGTTGTTGAAGGCCTTCACCACCGGGCGGCCGAGCTGCTCGGCGACCCACTGGCTCTCGGGCGTGCCGTCCTCGATCGCCTCGATCTTCCCGTCGCGCCGGGGGTAGTAGTTGCCGGTGTCGACGACGACGGCGTCGGGTGCCCCGTCGAGGACCGACGAGTGGAGCTTGGGCACGCTCTTCTCGGGGATGGTGACCACCACGAGCTCGGCGCCCCTGGTGGCATCGGCGGCGGTGGCGGCCGTCGCCCCGCAGGAGTCGGCGACGTCTCGGACGGTCTCGGGCTCCCGTGAGTTGGCGATGGTCACGTCGTGGCCGAGCTCGACGAAGCGACGGGCGAGGGTGGCCCCGATGTTGCCCGCACCGATGATCCCGATCTGCATGCGCGCTCCTTGGTTGGTCGCTGGCCGCAGGTGCGGCCAGCCCCGCGTGGTCGTCCGGTGAATCAGCCCTCGAGGAGGGACTGGCCGGGCACCCAGTTGCACGCCGTCAGGCCGCCGGCCTGGCAGGCGGCGAGCGTGCGGACGACCTCGTTCACGTTGCGGCCGGTGTCGAGGTCGTTGACCGACACGTGGCGGATGACGCCTTCGGGGTCGATGATGAACGTGGCGCGCAACGCCACGCCCTCGTTGCGGTCGAGCACCCCGAGCGCGGTGGTGAGGTCCCGGCGCAGGTCGGCAGCCATTGGGAATGGCAGGCCGGTGAGCAGTGGGTTGGCCTGGCGCCATGCCAGGTGCACGTACTCGTTGTCCGTGCTCACGCCGAGCACGTCGGCATCGAGGTCCTTGAACTGGGGGTACGCCTCGCCGAAGGCACCGATCTCGGTCGGGCAGACGAAGGTGAAGTCCTTCGGCCAGGTGAACAGCACCAACCAACGGCCCCGGTAGTCGGTGTCGCTCACGGTCACGAAGGCCGAGTCGGTGTCTTCAGAACGGACCCCGGTGAGGGAGAAGGAGGGGAGGAGGTCACCGACGGTCAGCATCAAGCGGTTCCTTTCGAGAAACGGGTTCGTAAGAGAAACTCCAGCATAGGGACACACTTTTGCGCCTCAAGCGCCCGGATGGCCCCGGATTCCACGCCGACGAGCGGCGTCGGGCCCTCAGAGTCGGCGCAGGACGCGCAAGCTGCCGCAGGCGCCGTCCTCGGCCCACTGCCCCGAGTCGAGGGCGTGGCGCCACAGCTCATAGGGCGGGCGCCCGCCGTCGGCCGGGTCGGGAAAGACGTCGTGGATGGCGAGCCACCCGCCGACGGCCACGTGGGGCGTCCACCCGTTGTAGTCGGCCCAGGCCGGCTCCTCGCCGTGGCCGCCGTCGATGAAGCAGAAGGCGAGCGGAGTGGTCCACGCGGACGCCACCACCGACGAGTAGCCGACCACGCCGACCACGTTGCGCTCGAGGTCGGCGAGGGCGATGGCCCGGCGCCAGTGGGGGAGCGTGTCGAGGCGGCCGTCGGCGGGGTCGACCAGGTCGGCGTCGTGGTGCTCCCAGCCGGCCTGGTTCTCCTCGGAACCGTGGTGGTGGTCGATGCTGAAGAGCACCGCCGAGGTGGCCTCGGCGGCGGCCCCGAGGTAGAGGGAGGACTTCCCGCACCACGCGCCGATCTCGACGAAGACCGCCCCGCGCTCGGCGAAGGCCTCGCCGGCCCGCTCGGCGGCGGCGAACAGGGCGAGGCCTTCATTTTCGGGCATGAAGCCCCGCGTCGCCTTGGCGATCTCGATGACGTCGCGCACGCGCTGGTCGACGGACGATGGGCTCGGCACGGTGGTCACCTTGGATCGCTCACGAAGAGGCCAGAGCGTAGATGCTGTAGGCACCGACCCCGAGCAGCACGACGCCTGCCACCCGGCGCAGCACGCCGAGCGGCAGGACCGCCAGCAGAGCGCGACCCCCGTAGGCGCCGACGGCAGCCAGCGCCACGAGTGCCGCCGCCGCCCCGATGAACACCGAGAGCCCCTGGTGGTAGCGCGCGGCGAGGTTCAAGGTGAGCAGCTGGGTGAGGTCGCCGAGCTCGCCGACGAGGATGACACCAAAGGCGGCGGCGACCACCTTCACCGAGGCGAAGCTTCCGGCCTCGGCCGCCACCTCGGCACGGGCTCTCTCCTCCTCGTGGCGCTCGGGCACGAAGAGCAAGAACGCGGCACCGACGAGGAAGGCGACGGCGACCGCCACCTGGATGACCTTGTGCGGCAGGAGCGAGATGAGGTGGCCGGCGACCACGGCGATGCCGACATGGACCACGAAGGCGGCCGAGGCGCCGAGGAAGACCAGCAGCGGACGCCAGCGGGTGCCCATCACGATCGTGGCGATCATCGACTTGTCCGGCAGCTCGGCCACCGCAACGAGCGCGAAGACGGTGGCGATGACCGCCAGATCGATCGTTATGGCAGCAACCGCCCGCTCAGCGCGCCGCTGCGTCGAGGAGCACGGCCGGCAGCGTGGCCCGGTGGCGCTCGCCGAAGGCCACCGCATTGGCCAGCCGCTCGAGGGTCTGGGTGACGCTCCGCTGGCCCGACGCGAGCGGGTGCGTCCGCAGGAACTCGATGGCGTCGGCGGCGGCTGTCGGGTCCGCCGACAGCCCACGCACGCCCGAGACCATGCGCGAGTGGCTGGCGTCGGGGAAGCGCTCGAGCAGTCCCGACCACCCCTCCTTCACGTCCTGCCACACCCGCGGCCCCCCGACCCTGTTGAACAGCGCCGAGGCGATGAGGTAGGGACCGTCTTGGGTGCGCACCTGCTCGGAGGTGGCCATCTCGAAGACCCGGTGGCCGAGCGCGGGTTCGGGGAACCCGGCCAGGGCGAAGAGGTAGCGGCGCTCCTCCAAGGGGTTCTTGGCGCGTCGGTAACGCCCGACGAAGGTGTCGAAGTCGCCGGGACGGACCTGGTCGGCCACCACGCCCAAGATGGTGGACTCGAGGTCGGGTGAGAGCGCCGGCCCGCCGGCTGCCGCGGCGTCGAAGCGAGCGAGGGCCTCGGTGCGGATGGCCACATTGCGCCCGATGGTGCCGAGGGCACCGAGCAGGAGCGCACGCAGCGTCGGGGTGCGCTCGGCTTCGCCGGGCGCCGCGTCGAAACCCAGCTGGTCGAAGCGCGGGCCGAGGAGCGCGACGGTGGCGTGGGCCACCGCCGGGCGGGCGTCCTCGCCGAGCACGCGGTCGCAGAGCCCGAGGGCCCCGACCAGCACGGTCCAGGTGGCGGGCTCGTCCTCGTCGCCGAAGTTGGCGGCAAGGGAGAAGAAGTCGGCCGGCTCGACCGCCTGCGCCTGGACCGCGGACCAGGTGTCCGCCACCAGGGTGGCCCGCTCGAGGGGGAGCAGCCGGTCGAACGCGGCGGCGAGTTGGGCCAGCTCGTCGGAGCGGTAGGCGACCCGGTAGACGCCGTGGCCCCCGGCGTTGACCACGAGCGGGGAGGGAGACGGGTCCACGTCGATCGGCTCGGCGCCGAGGAGGATGTGCTGGCCGTCGGCCTCGGTCCCTTCCAGCGCCCTCGTGAGCACCGGCACCTGCCAGAGCGAGCCGATGGCGCTGTCGGTGCCCTCGACCGGCGGGCCGAAGGTGAACGGGCGCTGCGAGAGGGTGACGCCCTCGAGGCTGACGAGGGGATGGCCGCCCTGGAGGATCCAACCGTCCATGATCGCCGCCACCGGCAGGCCGCTCTCCTCCGCGAGGGCCGCCCACAGGTCGGCGGTCACGGCGTTGGCGTAGGCGTGGGCCCGCAGGTAGCGCCGGATGCCATCTCGGAAGACGTCGGGCCCGAGGAACTGCTCGAGCATGCGCAGCACGCTGCCGCCCTTTTGGTAGGTCAGGACGTCGAGCATGCCCTCGGCCTCCTTGGGGGGCCCGACCGGGTACTCGATCGGGCGCGTCGAGTGCAGTGCGTCGACGGCCAGGGCCATCTCGCGCTCGATGCCGAAGCTCACCCAGCGCTGCCAGTCCGGCCGGAAGGCGTCGCAGGCCATGGTCTCCATGAAGGTGGCGAAGGCCTCGTTCAGCCAGATGCCCTCCCACCAACCCATGGTGACCAGGTCGCCGAACCACATGTGGGCGAGCTCGTGGCAGACGACATCGGCCACCCGCTCGAGCTCTGACTGGCTCGAGGTGGCCGGGTCGGCCAAGAGGGCGGTCTCGCGAAAGGTCACGCAGCCGAGGTTCTCCATGGCCCCGAAGGCGAAGTCGGGGATGGCGACGAGGTCGAGCTTCTCGCCGGGATAGGGGATATCGAAATACGACGCGAAGAAACGGAGGGCGTGGGCCGCGACCTCGAGGGGGAAGGCCGTCTGGCTCTCGCGTCCGGGCGGCGAGACGATGCGGACCGGCACGCCGTCGACGTCGAGTGGCTCGGTGGCCACGAACGGGCCGACGACGAAGGCCACCAGGTAGGTCGACATCTTCATCGTTGGCTCGTAGCGGATCCGGCGAGTGCCGTCGCCGAGGTCGGTGACCTCGGCCTCGGGGGAGTTGGAGAAGGCAGCGAGGTCGTTGTCGACCACCAGGGTGATCTCGAACGTGGCCTTGCGGTCGGGCTCGTCCCAGCACGGGAACGCCCGGCGGGCGTCGGTCGACTCCATCTGGGTGGTGGCGATCAGGTGGGTGGCGCCGTCCTCGCCGACGAAGGTGCTCCGGTAGAAGCCCCGCAGCTGGTCGTTCAAGATGCCCCGGAACGAGCACCGCAGCACCGCACGTCCCTCGCCGAGCACCTCGCCCACGGTGAAGGTGACGCGCTCATCCTCCTCGTCGAGGGCCACCTCGGCGCGCTGGACGGTGCCGTCCGCGGCCGTCACGGTGGCGCCGTCGATGGCGAGCTCCGCGGCGTTGGCCACCAGCACCGAGGTGGGACTCACGACCTCGAGGTCGATCTCGACGGTGCCCTCGAACGTCGCCGCCCCGAGGGCGGGGGTGATGGAGAGGCGGTAGGCCTGGGGGGCCACGTCACGGGGGAGGCGGTAGCGCGAGGACGCCGATACGTCGGAGAGGGAGGACATCTTCTTGAGGCTACCGTCCCCGATCCGGCTACCCTCTCGGGGTGCACGAACGAGGCGAACCGGTGGTGCTCGGCACCAAACCCGAAGCAGGTGGCGACGAGTCCGAGTACCTCGACGTGGTCGGCGTCGGCTCACCGCTGGTCGACGTGCTCTCGACCACCGAGGACAGCCGTCTCGTTGAGCTCGGCCTCGAGAAGGGCTCCATGACCCTGGTCGACCTCGAGGCGGCAGAGCGGCTCTACGGGGCCATGGGACCCGCCGTCGAGGTTTCGGGCGGCTCGGCGGCCAACACGATGGCCGGCATCGCCGCCCTCGGCGGCTCGGCCGGCTTCGTCGGCAAGGTGGCCGACGACCCGCTCGGCGAGGTCTTCATCCATGACATCCGCGCCGCCGGTGTGGCCTACCACCCCGTCCTCGACCCCTCAGCTGGCGATCTCGGCACCGGCCGCTGCCTCGTGTTCGTGACGGGCGACGCCGAGCGCACCATGGCCACCCATCTCGGGGCGGCGACCACCATCACGCCCGCCGACCTCCCCGTCTCGCTGGTGGCGCGTGGCTCGCTCCTCTACCTCGAGGGCTACCTCTGGGACCTCCCACCGGCAAAGGACGCCATGCGCCGCGCCATCGAGGTGAGCCACGAGAACGACGGTGCCGTCGCCCTCAGCCTCTCGGACTCCTTCTGCGTCGAGCGCCACCGCCGCGAGTTCCTCGATCTGCTCACCGGCGAGATCGACGTCCTGTTCGCCAACGAGGACGAGATCGTCGCCCTCTTTGGGGCCTCGTCCTTCGAGGCCGCCCTGGACGACGTGGAGGAGACCGGGGTCCTCGCCGCCCTCACGCGCGGTGCGGGCGGGTCGGTGGTGGTCACGCCGAACGGCGTCGTTCACGTGGGTGCGACTCCCGTCGAACGGGTGGTCGACACGACCGGGGCGGGTGACCTGTTCGCGGCGGGCTTCCTGTACGGCCTCACCCATGGCATGGAGCCCGAAGCCTGCGCGCAACTCGGGAGCCTCTGCGCCGCCGAGGTGATCGGCCACCTGGGAGCGCGGCCCGAAGCCGACCTGGCCGAGCTGGCCGAGGCGGCGGGGCTGCCGCTCTGAGGCGCTCACTCGTCCGGATCGCTGCTCGATAGGGTTTGAGTGTGAAGGTGCACTGGACGTCCCGGCGATCGATGCTGCTGCATCTGTCGGTCATCGCGTGGGTGCCGGCCTGCCTCTTCGCCGGCTATTGGCAGGTAACGAGGGCCTTCGACGGCAACGGGCTCAGCTATCTCTACTCGGTCGAATGGCCCCTCATCGCCATCGGCGGCGTCTGGGTCTGGTGGATGCTGCTCCACATCGACCCCGAAAAGGTCGGCGCCAAGGCCCAGGCGGGCACCATCGAGGCCGACCGGGTGGCCCAGGCCGCCCAGGCCGTGGTGGTCCGCTCCCGCGTGCAGGACGAGGATCCCGAGCTCGCCGCCTACAACGACCGGTTGGCGGCCCTGGCGGCCGCCGACAAGCCGAAGACCTGGCGGCGAGCATGAACGGTGCCATCCTGCGCTACCGGGTCATGTCCTACATCGTGGGTGTGGGGCTCTTGCTCCTGGTCTTCGTCGGCATCCCGCTCCAGTACGCGGCGGGCAAGCCGGCGTTCGCCGCCATCATCGGTCCCATCCACGGGCTGCTCTACATCGTCTACCTGGCGACCGCCTTCGACCTGGCACGGCGCGCCCACTTCCGCTTCTGGCGCATCGCGGCGATGGTCGGCGCTGGCTTCATCCCGTTCCTGGCCTTCATCGTCGAGCACCAGATCATGGTGCGGCTGAAGGCCGAGGAGGCCGTGGGCGTCGCTGTCGCGCGCCCCGCCCCCGATCACGTCGTCGACTAACAGCCCGGCCAGCACTTGAGGGGCTGGGTTCCGAGCAGCTGACGGGTGAGCACCGCTCAGTGGATCACCGAGAAGCGGGTGATGATCTGCTGGCCCGAGGGGGAGATCACATACCACGCGCCCCCCTGATTCACTACGGCCTGGCCGGTGATCATCCCCGCCTTCACGTCGCCGGCCCACCGGTAGAGGGGGTGGCCGGCGTAGACGACCTGGAGCTGGCCGTCGGGACGCCGGAGCGTGGTGACCAAGGACTGCTGGAGCTCCCCGCCCACCGTCGGCACCGACGTCACCACGAGCGGCGGCCACTCCGCCACGCAGGTGTCGGTGACGCACGCACTGTGCGTGGCCGTGTCGGGGACGAAGTCATAGAGGGTGAAGCCGTTCGAGGTGGCGAGAATGGGCCCGACCGGCGAGGAGATGGTGCCGAGCCCGCTGCCCGGGTCGCTCGGGGGCTGGACCGGGGCCACGCTGACCCCGCCCCCGCAGCCGGCGGCAACCGCCAGGGTGGCGAAGGCCACGGCACCGAGGGCGGCTCGCAGCAAGGACCTCATGGTGCCTTGATAGCGGACGGCGGCGGGCGCCACCAGTCGGCCCGCTGCGAGGCTCAGGGGTGCTCGGCTGGGTCGGGCGGCACGAAGTGCAAGGGCAGGTCGGCGAGCTGGACCAGCGTGGAGGCGATCCAGCGTGCCAGTGTGTCGACGACGGGTCGGATCGAGCGGGGGTCCTCGAGCGCCGCCTCGTCGAAGCGCATCGAACCCTCGTAGGTCGCCTCCACCGCCCAGCGAACAGCCGGGTCGCGGTCCCGTTCGTCGCCCCGGGGGTCGTTGTGCACCTTCTCGATAGTGGTCGCCGAGCGGACCAGCCCATCGTCGGTCAGCGGCGGGCTCTCCTTCGGCAGCACCGAGAGCACGAGGTCGGCTGGCGGCTCGCTGGCCAGGCGCTGCACCCGCAGCGCCACCTCGATGACCACTTCGGGGAGCTCGTCGGGGGTGACGCCGATGGACCAGCTTCGGTAGTTCGTCTGGGACCACGTCGGCCAGTCGACCGAGAGGTCCGCGCGCACCCGGGGGGGCTGCTCCTCGCCGGGGAGGCTGTAGGAGGTCTCCCAGCTGACATCGCCCAAGAAGACGTCGACCTGGAACCGCTCCTCGATGGCCTGTCGCTGCAGGAGCGCTCCTTCGAGCGAGCCCCGCATGGTGGAGATGAGGTCAACGAGCAAGTGGTCGAGCACGGCGGAGAGAGGCTAACGGCCCGAAGGGTCACGTGCGAAAGGTGGCTGGAGCAGCCCAGCCGAGGCACGGGGGAGCGGGCTGACGGTGCCGCTACCATTCGGCTTGTGACCAGCGCGAACCCATGGCTCGAGCGAGCGGTCCTCGCCTACGCCCACCAGGGCGGTGCATGGGAGTCGCCCAGCTCCACCCTTTTCGCCATCGACCGGGCGCTGGCCGCGGGCGCCACGGCCATCGAGCTCGACGTCCACGCCACGGTCGACGGCGAGCTGGTCGTCTGCCACGACGCCACGGTCGACCGCACGACGAACGCCGAAGGGGCGATCTCGAGCTTCACCTTGGCCGAGCTTCGCCAACTCGACAACGCGTTCTGGTTCATCCCCGGCGCCGACGTCACGCCCGGGCGGCCGGCGGGCGACTACCCCTACCGGGGTCGGGCGCCACACGAGCGCGAGTTCGGGATCGCCACGGTGCGCGAGATCCTCGAGCGCTACCCCGGTGTTTTCTTGAACTTCGACATCAAGCAGACCGCTCCGGTGGTCGAGCCCTACGAGGCGGCGCTGGCGTCGCTGCTCGCCGAGTTCGGGAGGGTCGACGGCGTCATCGTCGCCTCGTTCCTCGACCCCGCCACCGAGGCGTTCGCCCAGGTCGCACCCGATGTCGCCACCTCGGCGGGGACCCTCGCCACCGCCGAATTCTGGCGGGCCGTCAACGAGGGAGGGCCGTTGCCGCAGCTCCGGGCGAGCGCCCTGCAGGTGCCCGAGCACTTCGGTGACATCGTGGTCGTCGACGAGAAGTTCGTCACCGCCGCCCACGGGGCGGGCCTGGCGGTGCACGTCTGGACGATCAACGACGCCGAGTCGATGGGTCGGCTCTGCGACCTCGGGGTCGACGGCATCATCTCGGACGTGCCGAGCGTGCTCGCGGGGGTGCTGGCGGAACGGGGACGCAACTGGCGGCCGGGCGGCTCGCCCGGCGCCGAAGGACTGGGCTAGCCGCGCCCGCAGTTCGGACGCTTGCCGTGGTTGGCCTTCTTCTTCGACCTGATCTTGCGCTTGTTGGTCCGCTTCGACATAAGGGGACGACTCTAGTCGGTGGCGGTAGCTTGATGCGAATGACCAGCGAGAGCGAGCAGGCGGTCCCGCAGTCCGCAGCACCACGGTGGCGGCGGTGAACGAGACCGGCTGGCTGCTGCGCGACGGCGACGTGCTGGCCGCCGCCGAGCGCGTGGAGGGCTTCGTCCCACGGCTCCGGGGGATGTCCGGGCAGTCCGGCTTCGAGGGAGCGCTGCTCCTCGACCACTGGCACTCGGCGCACACCATTGGCTGCGGGCCGAGCGACATCGCCTTCCTCGACGCCGAGCTGCAGGTGCTCGCCGTCGCGCACCTCGGCGCCTGGCGGATGGCGATGCCGAGGACGAGAGTCCGCTCGGTGCTTCAGACCGGCGGCGGCAACTTCGAGCGGTGGCGCCTCGCGGTGGGCGACCGGCTCGACTTCCGACCCGCCTCGTGAGCGCACGAGCCGGGCGCCTCGTGCTCGTCGGGACGCCCATTGGCAACCTGGGGGACCTCTCGGCCAGGGCCCGGGCCGCGCTCGCCGAAGCAGACGTCATCTGCTGCGAGGACACCCGTCGCACCCGCGCGCTCCTCTCGGCCGTCGGCGTCGGTGGTGGGTCCCGGCTCGTGTCGGTCCACGAGCACAACGAGGTCGCCCGCATCCCCCAGGTGCTCGAGTGGCTGGCGGCCGGGCGCCTGGTGGCTGTCGTGACCGATGCCGGTCTGCCGGGGATCTCGGACCCGGGCGAGCGCCTGGTGGCCGCCGCCGCCGACGGGGGCTTCGAGGTCGTGGTGGTGCCGGGGCCGTCGTCGGTCCTCGCCGCCCTCGTCGCCAGCGGCCTGCCGACGGCGCGGTTCTGCATGGAGGGGTTCCTGCCGCGCAAGGGCGCGCCTCGGCGCTCCCGGCTCGCCGCACTCGCCGCCGAGGAGCGCACCGCCGTCATCTTGGAGGCGCCGCCCCGGCTGGCCGCCACACTGCGCGACCTCCTGGCGGTGTGCGGTGACCGGCCCGTCGCCGTCGCGCGCGAGCTCACCAAGGTCCACGAGGAGGTCTGGCGCGGCACGCTCGGTGCCGCGGCCACCCGCTACGACGAGCACCCGGTTCGCGGCGAGGTCGTGCTCGTCCTCGGCGGCGCCCTCCCCGATGCGCCGGCGAGCGACGAGGACATCGAGGCAGCGGTGCGCAGCCGCCTCGCCGAAGGAGCCGGGCCGAGGGAGGTGGCCGCCTCGGTGGCGGCCGCGCTCGGTGTGTCCAAGCGGGTCGCCTATACCCTGGCCATCGAGTTGCGGGGAGGCGACGAGGCCCGGCCGTGACCGCTCCCGGCGAGAGGGAGGCAGGTGGTGGGCCGGTACGCTACCGGCGTGGCGCGCTTCTACATCACGACCCCGATCTACTACGTCAACGACGCGCCCCATGTCGGGCATGCCTACGCCACGGTCAACGCCGACGCACTGGCCCGCTGGCACCGGCTCATCGGTGACGACGTCTTCTTCCTGACCGGCACCGACGAGCACGGCGCCAAGGTGGCAGAGGCCGCCGCCGAGCGCGGCGTCGCCCCCGCTGAGTGGACCGACATCACCTCGGAACGCTTCCGCGGCGCGTGGCGGGGCCTCGAGGTGTCGAACGACGACTTCATCCGCACCACCGAGGCGCGACACCACGCCACCGTTCAGGAATTCCTCCAGCGGATCTACGACAACGGCTTCATCGAGCTCGGCACCTACCGGGGCCTCTACTGCGTATCGTGCGAGGACTACTACACCGAAGAGCAGCTGGTCGACGGCAAGTGCCCGGTCCACGGCCGCCCGGTCATCGAGATGCAAGAGGACAACTACTTCTTCAAGCTGAGCGCCTTCGAGCAACGCCTCATCGAGTGGTACGAGTCCGCCCCTGACGCCGTGCGCCCCGCGGGCAAGCGCAACGAGGCCCTCAGTTTCATCCGGGGAGGGCTGCGCGACATCTCCATCACCCGCACGTCCCTCGACTGGGGCGTGCCGGTCCCCTGGGACGAGCGCCACGTCTTCTACGTCTGGTACGACGCGCTCATCAACTACCTCACCGCCATCGGCTACGGCCACGACGAGGAGCGCTTCGAGGAATGGTGGCCCGCCGTCCACCACCTGATCGGCAAGGAGATCCTCCGCTTCCACTGTGTGTGGTGGCCGGCGATGTGCATGGCGGCGGGCATCGACCCACCGGCGCACGTCTTCGTCCACGGCTGGCTGCTCGTCGGCGGTCAGAAGCTGTCCAAGTCGATGGTCGCCGCTCGTGCCGAGGAGGGCGAAGGGTTGGCCAAGCTGACCGAGATCGCCCCCGAGCTGCTCACCTCGGACTTCGGGGTCGATGCGGTGCGCTACCACCTGCTGCGGGACACCCCGCTCGGCACCGACGGCGACTTCTCCTACGAGTCGATCGTGGCGCGCTACAACTCGGACCTCGCGAACAACCTGGGCAACCTGGTCTCGCGGGTGGCGACGGTGGTCGGCTCCAAGTGCGGGGGCATCGGTCCGGCGCCCGACGCCGACAGCCCGCTCCGCCCGGCGGCCGAAGAGGCGTGCAAGTCCGCCTCGGACGCGTGGGAGCGCTTCGCCCCGCACGAGGCACTCGAGGCCACGTGGCGGCTCATCGGTGCGGCGAACGCGCACTTAGAGGCCACCGAGCCGTGGAAGGCCGAACCTGGTCCAGCGGTCGACGCCGTGCTCGGCAGCGCCCTCGAGGCCTTGCGGATTGTCACCCTGCTCATCACGCCCGCCATGCCCGAGACAGCCGAGGCCATCTGGGCGCGCATCGGTCTCAGCGGCTCACCGGGCGGGGAACGGCTGCCCGACGCCGCGGCCTGGGGCGGCTACCCCGGCGGCCTGGCGGTGGAGAAGGGTGCGCCGCTCTTCCCCCGGCGCAAGCCCTGATGGACCCGGACCCGGGCGCAGCCCCGATCTGGTTCGACTCGCACTGCCACATCCAGGACTCGTTCGCGCCCGACGACGCCGACGCCGCCGAGGTGCTCGCCGCCGAGCTGGCGCACTGCTTCGATGCCGGGGTCGGGCGCGTGGTCTGCGTCGGCACCGACCTGGTGACCTCCAAGCAGGCGCTCGCGGTCTGCGAGGCGGCCAGCGGCGGCGCCTACGGGCGCAACGTCCCCGAGGTCTACGCCGCCATCGGCCTGCACCCTCATGAGGCGAGCGCGGGGACCGCCGAGCTGGTGGACCTGGCCGGGGCGGCGGTGGGCGCCCATGCGCCGGGGCTGGTGGCCATCGGGGAGTGCGGTCTCGACTACTTCTACGAGCACTCGGACCGCTCCTCGCAGCGGCGTGCCTTCGCCGAACAGGTGGGCCTCGCCCAGCGCCTCGGACTCACGCTGGTCATCCACGCGCGCGACGCCTGGGAGGACCTGTTCGACGTCCTCGGGAGCGAGGGCGTGCCCGAGCGAACGGTGCTGCACTGCTTCACGGGCGGCCCCACCGAGGCGGCGCGCTGCGTCGAGGCGGGCATGTTCGTCTCCTTCAGCGGGATCATCACCTTCAAGAACGCCGACGACGTGCGCGCGGCGGCGACCGTCGTGCCATTGGAACGGCTGCTCATCGAGACCGACAGCCCCTTCCTCGCCCCGGTGCCGCACCGCGGGAAGCGCAACGAGCCGGCGCTAGTCCCTCTCGTCGGCGCGGCGATCGCCGCGGTCAGGGGCCTCGAGTCCGCAGAGGTGGCAGCGAGCTCGGCCGCCGCCGCCGGGCTCGCCTTCGCCCTCTGAGCCCTCCTCAGGTCGGCAAATCCGGCGAATTTGGACAAAATGCCCATGAACAGGGAGTTCGCGCGGCGGTACAGCCCGACTAGCCCCCTGACCAGGGATTTCGCTCGGGGGGTGCGTGACAGGGCTCTGACCAGGGAGAACGCGAGCAGTGCGTCGCCGCCCGGTGCCGCTCGGTTTGCACGGCGCAACCGGGCCTTCCTAACGTGAGGGCATCCCGCACCTTCCCTTCTGGGTCGGCGCGGGCACGTGTCCCCGGAGAAGGGTGGAGGCCCTGAGGACCCAAGAGATCGGGAAGAGGCGCGCGCTCGTCGCCCTGGCATTCGCCGGCGTGCTCGCAACCGCCCCCTTCCTGCTACTGCACAGCGGCTCCGCTTCGGCGGGAACGGCCCATGTCGCAGGTGGTGGTCGGACTACCGCGTCGGAGGCTTCGTCGTCGCGCCCGTCGGGTGACAGCGTGGCGATGCCCGGCGGCCAGCTGGTCGGCTACCGCGGCCAGATCGCGCCCCTCGACCCGGCCTCGACGACGTCCGCGCCGTCGACGACGAGCGCGGCTGCGCCGTCGACGACGACCACCGCTGCGCCCCCGACGACCACCGCACCTCCCACGACCCTTCCGCCGTCGCCGACCACGACGACCACCGCCGCACCCGCCCCCGTCGCCGCGTCGGGCAACAGCGCAACCGGGGGGGCGACCTGGTACGACACGTTCCCGGGCGGCTGCGCCAGCGAGACGCTGCCCCATGGCGTGGTCCTCACCGTGCGCAACGACGCCACCGGGGCGACCACCACCTGTACGGTCGACGACCGTGAAGCCCCGAACCCCGGCCGGGTCGTCGACCTGTCCGAGCAAGAGTTCACCCAGATCGCCAACCTCAGCCAGGGCGTCGTCACCGTCACCATCTCCTGGTGACCCGGCGTGACGCTGTCACGCCCCGCCATCACCGCCCTCCTCGCTGAGCACGGGCTGCACCCGAGCCGCGCGCTCGGCCAGAACTTCGTCGCCGACCCCAACACGGTCCGCCGCATCGTCCGCCTCGCCGGCGTGGGTGCGGGGACCCCCGTCGTCGAGATCGGAGCGGGGCTCGGGTCGCTCACCCTGGCATTGGCCGAGACGGGTGCGGCGGTGGTGGCGGTCGAGGTCGACCGCTACCTCGTCCCGGTGTTGCGCGAGGTCCTGGCCGGCACCGACGTCGACGTCGTCGAAGGCGACGCCCTCACCCTCGACTGGGGCTCGCTCCTCGCCCGCGATCCCGGCCCGTGGTCCCTCGTGGCCAACCTCCCCTACAACGTGGCGGTGCCCGTCACCATCGGCGTCCTCGAGCGGGCGCCCATGGTCGCGAGCCTCCTCGTGATGGTGCAGCGAGAGGTGGGGGAGCGGATGGCCGCCCGTGCCGGAGAGGACGCCTACGGCGCGGTGTCGGTCAAGGTCGACTACTGGTCTCGCGCCGAGGTCGTGGGACGGGTCCCGGCCACCGTGTTCGTGCCGCGCCCGAACGTCGAGTCGGTGCTCGTCCGCCTGGAGCGCCGCAGCGCCCCCGCCGTCGACCCGTCGCTCGTCAGCTACGACCGCCTCTTCTCGGTTGTGCGCGCCGGGTTCGCGCAGCGCCGCAAGATGCTGCGACGCTCGCTCGCTGCCATCGTCGATCCCGAGGCCTTCGAGGCGGCCGGCGTCGCACCCGAGGCGCGTGCCGAGGAGCTCGACGTCGCCCAGTGGGGCCGCCTCGCCGGCTGGGCGCCCCCGTCGTGATCGGCGCCCGGCCCGAGCGGGTCAGCGCACCGGCGAAACTCACCGTCTCGCTGGCCGTCACCGGCCGGCGCCCCGACGGCTACCACGAGCTCGAGGCCGAGATGGTGGCCATCGACCTCGCCGACGAGCTCTTGTTCGTCGACGGTGGCAGCGGGCTCGAGATCGAGGCCGACCCCTCGGCGCGCGCCGAGGGCCTCGAGCGGGGCCCGGGCAATCTGGTCACCCGGGCCCTCGAACTGCTCGGGCGACCGGCCACTGTCGTGCTGCGCAAGCGCATCCCGGTCCAAGGTGGGCTCGGCGGGGGATCGACCGATGCCGCCGCGGTGCTGCGCTGGGCGGGGTGCGAGGACCTGGACCTGGCCGCCACACTCGGCGGTGACGTCCCCTTCTGCGTGGTCGGCGGCCGTGCGATGGTGCGCGGCATCGGCGAGCAGGTCTCGAGCCTCGAGTACGAGGCCCGCTCGTTCGTCCTGTTGGTGCCCCCCTTCGGGGTGGACACGGCCGCGGTCTATCGTGCCCACGACGAACTGGGGAAGCGGCGCTCGGGGCAAATGTCGAACCAACTGACCGCCGCCGCCCTCGTGGTCGAACCGAGACTCGCCGCCTGGCGCGACATGCTCGGTGCCGCGACAGGTGCGGTGCCCCACCTGGCCGGCAGCGGCTCGACGTGGTTTGCCGAGGGCACGCTCGAGAGCCTCGGCCTGACCGGGCGAGACGAGCTCGAGTGGGGGGCCGAGCGGGCCCGGCTCTACGAAGTTGCGACGGTACCGAGCGGCTGGGAGTTGCCGACGGTGCCGTGAACGTCCAGATCCCGCCCTCTCGGGCGGGATCGGTGGCGATCTGTGCCTACTTGCCCGCCCGGCGTTGCCAGCGGGTGGCCTTCAGCATCTTCTTGTGTTTCTTCTTACGCATGCGCTTACGGCGCTTCTTGATGAGGGATCCCATGGAGTGCGCCAGGCTAGCCACAAAGGGGTCCCGCCGCCAGGCGGCAGGTGAGAGCCTCGCGAGGGGCCTGCAACGGGGCCTGCTGGCGGCGTGCGGGGGACCGGCGGGTGGCCGGAAGCTCCGGCAAGGGGGGTTGAGCCTTTCTGGGTAGAGAGACGGGCATGCCCTGTCCCACCTGCCCTCCGACGTCGCCATGAGCGACGTGCTCCTCGCCCTCGGCATCCTCGTGGTGCTGGCCACGGCCTCGAGCGTGGTGCTCACCCTGATTCTGCCCCGCGCACCCCGGCGGTCCGGCCGGTTCACCCGGGTGGTGGTCCGCTCCGTGCAGGTGGTCTTCATCCTGATCTCACGCCTGGGGAAGAGCTACGAGACCAAAGACGCAATCTTGGCCCCGACGGCCCCCGTGGCCCTGGTCGCCCAACTGCTCTACTGGGCCGGCGGCTTCATCCTGGGCTACGCCCTCATGCTGCTCCCGTTCGTGCACAACGTGGGTGACGCCCTCAGCCAAGCGGCGACGTCGTTGTTCACGCTGGGCGCCATCCCCGTCGGCGGGTCAGCCGACCAGCCCGTCGACATCGCCGCGGGCGCCACGTGGGCGGTGATCGTGGCCCTCCAGATCGCCTACCTGCCGGCCCTGTACTCCGCCTTCAACAAGCGCGAGGGCCTGGTCACCATGCTCGAGAGCCGCGCCGGCCTGCCGTCGTGGGGGCCAGAGCTGCTGGCCCGCCACCAGCTGGTGGGCATCACCGACACCCTGGCCGAGCTCTACGACGACTGGGAGGAGTGGGGGGCCGACGTCTCCGAGAGCCACACCACCTACCCGGTCATGCTGCTGTTCCGCTCGCCCGAACCGTGGGCCTCCTGGGTGACCGGGCTCATCGCCGTGCTCGACGCGTGTGCGCTGCACCTCGCCCTGTGTCCCGGGACCGCCCCCCACCAGGCACGGCTGTGCCTGCGCATGGGGTTCTCGGCCTTCAACCGGATCGGGGCGACGCTCGGGTGGCACCCCGACCCCGACCCCGACCCCGACGGCGCCATCGATCTCAGCTTCGATGACTTCGCCGAGGCGGTCAGCTTGCTCGCCGAGGTGGGCTTCCCACTCGAGCGCTCGGCCGAGGAGGCCTGGCCCGACTTCCGCGGGTGGCGGATTAACTACGAGACCACCGCCTATCGCATGGCTGACTACGTGACCGCTCCGCCCGCGCCGTGGTCGGGGAACCGAAGGCACCTGCGCTCGGGCACCGTCGCCCCCCGCCGGCCACCCCAGCGCGCGCCGGGCTTGGGCGCGATCGCCTCGCACCGCCCGACCGTGACCGTCGAGAGCAACGTGCGCCGCCGTCGCGGTGAGCCAGAGGGGCCGGGGGGCTGAGCGAGGAGCTGCGTTGAGCGACTCAGCCGAGCTGCTGGACGTAGAGCGAGGCGTTCACATTGGCACCCGTGCCGCCGATGGCGGTCGCGAGGCCGATCGCACTCGCCGACCCCGAGTTGGTGAGCGTCAACTGATCGCCCGCGGCGAGGGTGACGATGGCCTGGCCGGTGTTCTGCTGGGTGCCCGCGCCCGACCCGTAGGTCGTCCCGGGCACCACCGTGCCGTTGAGGGCGAGGGAGATCTGGTTGGGCTCGGTCGCCGACACCGAGAAGGACACCGAATAGGTGCCCGCCGCCAGGGCAGTGAGCGTTCCGAGCGACGAGGTGAAGCCCGAGAGTTGGCCGGTGCTCGGCAGCAGGATCGTCCCGCCCACCGCCACCACCTGGGGAGCGATGCTGTAGATGTAGGCGTAGTCGGGCTGGCCGGCAGGCCCTTGGGGACCGGTCGCCCCGGTCGCCCCTGCTGCACCGGCCGCACCGGCCGCACCAACGGCACCGGTCGCACCGGTGGCGCCCTGGGGTCCTGCCGGTCCGGTGGCGCCCTGTGGCCCAGGCGGCCCCTCTGGACCGGTGCCGCCCTGGAGGCCGGGCGCACCGGTGGCTCCCTGGGGTCCGGGCGGCCCCTCGAGGCCGGTCCCCCCGGTTGCCCCGGTTGCCCCGGCCGGCCCCTGGGGGCCAACAGGCCCTGCCGGGCCCACTCCCGAAGACGAGGTCGTCTGGACGCTGGCGCCAGCGGTAAAGCTGCCGCCGCCTGCAGCCTGCGAGCCGTAGAAGGGTGCGTCCCCGAATGCGAAGACGCCGCCGTCTGCACCGAAGAGCCAGTAGCCACCGCCGTCAGGTGTTGACGCCATGCCCACGATCGGCTTGTTCAAGTGCTGGCCACCAAGACCGCCGTAATTGTTGGCCCCGCCGTAGGCGTAGACCTGGCCGGTCGAGGTCACGAGCCAGTAGCCCGCCCCCGTCTCGGCTGTCACGCGTGCCGCGACGTCCTGGGCAGCCAGCGGCCGCGCCTGCGCGATCGAGCGGGCCGGCGACGAGATGCCGAGGGCGACTGCGAGCATGACCGCGACGACGCTCACGCCGACGAGCGATCGACGCACGACGGCCAGATGACTGCCACTGCGACTTGACGAGGAACGGAACTTCACGGCGAGGACCTCCGTTTGTGGCGAGTGCGCTGGCAAGGACCGGATCGCAGCTCGAGACCCCCAGCCAAGCACGCGTGTTGCAGGGATTGCGGGACCGTCTGGGGCCTACTGTGGTTTGGCCGGGCCACGGGGTCCGCCAGGAGGTTTTCAAGGTGCAGCTGCTCGCCCTCGACCACGTCCAGTTGGCCATGCCTGCCGGGGAGGAGGAGCTCGCCCAGTCCTTCTATGAGGGACGCCTCGGCCTCGCCCGGCTGGAGAAGCCCGAGCCCCTGGCGTCGCGTGGCGGGTGCTGGTTCTCCAACGGCGCAGTGACGCTGCACCTCGGCGTCGAGGCGGGGTTCCGGCCGGCCAAGAAGGCCCACCCGGCGCTCGTGGTCGACGACCTCGACGCGCTCGTCGAGTCCCTCGAGTCCGTCGGCAGCACCGTCACCCCCGACTTCGATCTTCCCGGCGTGCGCCGGTGCTACGTCGAGGACCCCTTCGGCAACCGCATTGAGCTCATCGCCGCCAGCTGATGTGGTGGCCACGGGGCGGCGACAGCGGCGAGCCGACGCCCCTATCCGAGATTGGGAGCGCGGTCGGGGATGACGGCGTCGAGGATCCCGAGGTGCACCACCCTGGCCGGGATGCCTTGTCGGGCGAGGAGGGCCAAGAACGTGCTCTCGTCGTAGACGCCCGGCCCAGCCTCGGGGTTCTGGAAGGCGGCCTTCGCCTGGGTGAGCTCGTTCGGCGAGAAGAACAACCACGCCGGCTGTGAGGAGTGCGCGACGGCTGCGCTGAGCGCTTTCGAGCGCACCACGTCAAATCGCGTCGGGGTCACGCTGAGTGAGGGGTCGAGCTCGTCGAGGGTGTAGGCGGTCCAGTAGTCGCCGTAGGCGTCATGGATGTGGGCGGCATCCATGGCGTCGGCGACCTGTGTGATGGGGGTGTTCGGGTTGTGCCAGCCGCTGAAAAAGGCCGAGACGCTGGTGTCGGGGGTGCCCAGGGTGTCGTGCGAGCCGATGGCCGTGAGCCCGACACCGGCGACCAGGGCGACGGCGCCGAGGGCGACGACCCAGATCGGCGCAGACTGCGAGGCACGGGCCGCCGCGTGGTGCCCGGCGGGCCGCCGCCGCTCGCCGAGTACCAGGGTGGCGTAGGCGGCGAAGACGGCAGGAATGATGAGGAAGGTGAGGTCCACGCCGTAGCGGCCGTCGATCCAGTAGGCGGTGCCCGGGTTGGCCGCCAGCACGAAGGGGAACGCCACCACCCCTGCCGCGCAGGCCAGCGTCGTGAACCCGCGTCGGGTGGTGGCGAAGAGCCACACCGATGCGACGAGCGCGCCGACGATCACGACGAGGGCGGCTGCGAACAGCATCTTGCCGAGGGTCGGACCGCCGACCCACTCACCGGTGAACAGGGTCTTGACGCCGAGGTCGATGGGCAGCGTCTTGTGGAAGAAGACGCTCAGCCGCTCGCCGTAGCTGGCCGGGACAGCCACCGGCGCCGCCGAGCGCGACAGCGACTTGAAGCCGTCCCGAGCATTCGTCCAGAGCCAGGGCAGTGCACCCACCACGGCGCTGGCGAGGACGAGGACGACCGTTCGGATGCTGCTCCACTTGGACCACGACCCGATCAGGACGATGGCGGCCGGCACGGCGAAGTAGACGATCTCGGGCGACGACCACCACCCCGCACCTGCGGCCAGGCCGAGCACCACCGTGGTGGGGATGCCGCGATGGCCGTGTGCGAGTCGCACGGCGAAATAGAGCATCACCATGCCCAGCGCGAGCGTGGCGAAGTGAAAGCCCAGCTCGCGCGATGAGTTCCAGATCAGCGTGTAGGGCCAGACCCAGGCGAGTGAGCCCGCCAGGATCCCGGCTCGACGGTCGCCGCAGAGCTCGGTGACGAGCAAGCCGACGAAGATGGCGGCGACCCCCGACAGGATGGCCGCCGTGGCGTTCACCCCGCTGACCCCGGGTAGCACGTGGGTGACCAGGGCCACCAGGTACGGCTCGACGCCGCCGTACTGCTGGCCCCAGAAGAAGGTGGTGAAGTGGCCGTGGTTGATCTGGCGGGCCATGAGGCCGACGACGGCCTCGTCGCTGAACAGCGGGACGTGCACGAGCAACCAGATCCGCTCGAGCGCGCCGAAGACGAACGCCACAAAACCGAGGGCGATCGCCGCCACATCGAGCCAGCGGGGGGCCGGGTCGGCCACGGCCGGCGTCGGGGGCGAGTCGATCTCGTGGAGGGGTGCCGGGGCGACCGTCATCTCGCTGTGTGCTCCGCCAGCAACTTCATGGCCCTGCAGCCTTTCACGAAGCAGGGGTTGCGTCCTGCGCACACCGCTCCTCGGCGGCCGTCGGAGGAGGAGCAAGCGCCCTGCGTCGCCGTCGTGGGGCCGAGGGAGGCAGCGCAGCGAGCCGCTTACCAGCGTGGAGCGCTCCGGCGCGTCACCAGCAGCGTCGCGGTCATCGAGACCGTGGCGGTCCATCGGGAAGGCGGCGATCACGAGAGCCTGCGGCAGCTCCGCCCGGTTGGCGACGTGCAGTCGGACGTGTGGTCGGCTTCTCCAGGGTGGCGACGATCGCCGGCCCGCGTGCTCCCGGCGTCCGAGGCAGCGAGCCCAGGGCCCGCGGGCAGTTGCCGGGCGAGCTCAGCGGCGGCCGAGCACCCTGACCGGCGTGGACCGGCCGCGCCGTGGTCCGCCAGCCGTAGCGGTCTCTTCGACGAAAAGCGCGCGCCGGGGGCAGATCCGTACGGCCGCTTCGGCCAGTCCGATGAGCTCGGGCGGGATTGGCCGCTCGTCGATGACCGGGTAGCCCCACTCGTCGAGGGCGATGAGCTCGGGGGCGAGCTCCGCGCAGTGGCCGAAGGCGTCGCATGCCACCGGGTCGACACGAAGCCGCCTGGTCACCGCCATGGGCCACCGTCCCTCCCGGGAAGGGCGAGGACCGTGTGGGCACGGCTCCCCGGACACGGGCCGGACCGCAGGTGTGACGCGAGGTCGTCGGCGAAGACCGAGAGGGCGCTGCGCACGATGCGGACCACGCCGTCAGGGTGCCCGCACGCACCACGGCCCTCCACCTCGTCGAGGCGGTGGCAGAGGCGCTCGAGCACGCTGTGCGAGGAGCGCCCGGCGGCGAGCAGCGTCAGGTCCTCGGCGATGGCGGGGAGCCCGAACACACACGGTCCGCACTGTCCTGCGCTCTCCCCGGCCATCCAGTGGGCAATGCGTGCCGTCTCGGCCAGGCCGCAGCTCGACGTCGCGAGGGCGACCACGACACCGGCGCCGATAGACGCACCGGCCGTCGCCATCGCACTCGGGGTGAGCGGCGAGGAGAAGTGCTGCGGTCCCAGCCACGCGCCGCCGTAGCCGCCGAGGAGGACCGCGGCGATGCCACTGTCGGCACCCGCACCGGTGAGGACGCGGTCGACCCGTGTGCCGAGGGGGATCTCGTAGATGCCAGGACGGCTGACCGCGCCCGAGACGGTGAGCAGCGTCGTCCCCGGGGCGTCGGGTGCGCCGACCTCTCGGAACCAGACGGGCCCGTAACGGCCGATGAGGCCGATGTTGGCCATCGTCTCGGCGTTGTCGACCAGGGTGGGACGGCCTCCCACGCGCAGAATCGTCGGCTTCTCGACCCGGAACGTCGGCGTCGACTCCCCGCCGTCGAGCCAGTGGACGAGCGCTGACTCCTCCCCGCTCACGTAGCGACCGGGAGGGGTGACCACTTCGGTCGGCACGCTGAGCAGCCCGGCGGCGGCGCGCTCGTCGATGGCGAAGGCGAGGGCATTGGCGGTGGCCGGGCGGTCGTGTGCCACGCACACCTTGATGCCAACGGCCCCGAGGGCGCGGGCGACCAGCTCGGCGCCGTCGAGCACGAGGTGGGGCGACGAGGTGGCGAGCACCTCGTCCTTGTGGCTCGCCGGCTCTCCCTCCATCGTGTTCACCGCGATGACCGGTCGGCGGCGCTGGGCGGCGAGCAGCGCCATCTTCTTGCCCGTCGGGAACCCGCCACCGCCGCGGCCGGTGAGGCCCGACTGCTCGATGGCGGCGACGAGGCGCGGCGCGAAGTCGCGGTCACGCCGCTCGGGCACCGGCAGGGTGCCGTGGACGGCGAGGTGGTTGGCGAGACCGGCGTGCTCGGGACCGCCGGTGGCGAGGAGACGCTGGGTCACCGGTGGGCTGTCAAGCGTGGTCATCGGCTCTTGCTCCTGCCGGTCGACGTCCCCGCCACGTGGCGGAGGTCGGTGGCGTGCTGGCGGGCGGGTGTCGAGTGGACGACCCGGCGATCACCGGACGATCGCCGTACCGGTCGGGGAACGTCACTCTCGGGGATGCCCGAGGGCTTGGGGACCGCGGTGCGGAAACCACCGCGGTACGGGTGGGCCCGGAGCCGCCAGACGCCGGCCAGCGCAACCGCCCCGATGCACGAGAACACGATCAGCTTCATCCAGGCGAAACGGAAGTCCGAGCCGATTCCGATGGAGTGGATGACGGCGATCGGCCACATGGCGTAGGCCAGCCAGTGGACGCCCCGCCACGTCCGGGCGCTGATGCGCTGGCGCAGCAGGCTGGTCACCATCACGGCGAGCAGCAGGTCGAACGCGACCGCCCCGAGGCCCACCCACAGCGGTTTGTAGTGCGACGTGAAGGGGACCACGACCGAGATGAGGTTGACCGAGACGAACGAGTCGAGCACGGTGGTCACGATGTGGAGCCCCAAGAAGACGAGGGCGATCATCGAGATGCGACGGTGCAGGTCGGTCAGCGCGAACCGGGGCCAGTTCGTCGTGGCCACCCGGGTGGTGGAGAGGATGCCGAGCACCACGGTGGCGGTGAACAGCACCAGCGCCACGGTGCCCGAGGCCCGCGTGGTGTACCAGAGGATGGGACTGCTTGCCGCCAGCATCAGCGTGCACCGCTTTCCTGGTCGGACTCCGATTCGGGCGAGGGCCAGCCGCCGACTTCGATGACCTCGCCGTCGCGGCGCACGAAGCGGGCAGCCAGTCCTCGCTGGGCGATCTCGAAGAGGGCGTCCTCGCCCCAGACGACCGCCGCGGTCGCGGCGGTGTTGGCCTCCACGCAGGTGCGAGCCGCCACCGTGACGAGGCGCCACTCAGGGTCGGCCGGCCATCCGGTCGACGGGTCGACGATGTGATGGAGCGTCGTCCCCTGGCGCTCCCACGTGCGGACGGTGGTCGAGGAACTGGCCACGCCACCGGACCAGGCGGCGACGACCATGTCGTTGGCCGAGTCGGTGTCGCGGGCATTCTCGGTGACGCCGACCCGCCATCCGCCGGCCGGGGGCTCGCCGGCGATGGCGAGGTCGCCGCCGAGGTCGACGAGGACGCCGCACCCGAGGGCTGTCGCGATGTCGTCCGCCGCACGGTCGGCGCACAGCGCCTTGGCGGTGGCACCGAGGTCGAGGGCGACGCCGGCGGGGATCTCGACGGTCGAGGCGGACTCGTCGACGAGCACGCACTGCCAGCCCGGTGCCGGCGAGCTGGGCGAGGCAGGGGTGCTGCGCCCAGCGTCGGCGAGCTCGTCGAAGTCCCGGTCGTAGCCGAGCTCGATCAGCGCGGCGCCGATGGTGGGATCGACCGCGCCGTTGGTGGCGGCGGCGGCGTCGAGGGCGACCCTGACCGCATCGATGAGCGTGGAACCGACCACGACGGGGCCGCTGCCGGCCGCCGCGTTGAGGCGGCTCAGGTCCGAGTCGGCGCGGAAGCGGCTGGCTGCCGCGTCAAAGCGCTCGATCTCTGCGCTCAGCATCGCCCGCGCCACCTCGAGCCCTCCGGCCGGACGGACGGCCAGCGTCACGGTGGTGCCCCAGACCCGCCAATGGCTGAAGCCGAGCGAGGGGGTTGGCGGAGTCGTTCGGGAGGGCAACGGGCGCTCCGTGTTGGTGGTCGGGGTCGTGGTGACCGGGTGCTGGCCGGTCCGGCCGGGAAGGCCGGAATCGTCGGCGATCGTGGCGTCAGCTCTGGGTTGGCGTCGCAGGAGGTGGAGGCTCACGACCCACCCGTCCTGACCTGGGGCAGGGGAGCCGACGGTGCCTGAGACGGTGCCTGAGAAGGGGCCACCGAGGGCGAGGAGAATCCCCCGCCCCCGGTGGCTGTACCCGCCGGAGGGGTGGCGGCGGAGCCAGAAGAAGTGCCGCCGGAGGTCCCCGAGCCCCCGCTGGCGCTGGTCCCCGATTGGGTGACGCTGGCGCCAGCGGTGGAGTTGTGGCCCGGGTAGAAGTGGGCGGCAAGACCGATCACGATCCCAGTCGCCGCGACAGCGGCCGCGAAGACCCAGCGTGTGGTGGCACGCACGCGTTCGAGAGCTCGATCGCGTCCTTGGGCGTCGTGGCGGCGGATGGGGGATGCGGCTGACATGGGGTCGGTGGTCTCCTTCTGACCCTGCCAGCATGCCCGGCGGATCTAAGAGCCCGCCTTGAGTTGGTTAAGAAGAACTGAAGAAATCCCTTGTCAATGGCCGTATTCGCTCAGCGAACGCTCAGCAGGCCGGGCAATTCCTAGTCGTCGACCAGCTCGACGTCGGGAGCGGCGACGACCGGGAACCGAAGCCGGAGCAGCGCGCCGCCGCCCTGGGCCGCCTGCGCCTCAACGGTCCCGCCCTCGTCGTGGGCCACCTGGGCCACGATCGAGAGCCCGAGCCCGGAGCCGGGGAGGCCTCTCGCCGCCCTGGCGCGGTAGAAGCGGTCGAAGATGTGGGGCAGGTCCTCGGGGGAGATGCCCGGCCCGTGGTCGCGCACGGTCACCTCGCCCTCCTGGCAATAGACCTCGATGACGCCACCGGGCGGGCTCCACTTGATGGCGTTGTCGAGCAGGTTGCCGACCGCGCGCGTGATGCGCTCGGGGAGGCCCTCCACCCAGCATGGCTCGATCAGTGCGTCGAAGCGGATGTCACGGGTGCGCCCGTGGGTCGCCGCCACCGCCACGGCGTCTTCGACCAGCTGGTCGAGGCGGAACGGGGCACGTACCCGCTCTCGCTGCTCGCCTCTGGCCAGCTCAGCCAGGTCGCCGACCAGCTTGGTCAGCTCGCCCATCTGGGTGACGACGTCGGTGACGAGCACCTCGCGGTCTGCCGGCGCGAGTTCGTCGACCCGGCGGACGACTTCCAAGTTCGTCCGCAGGCTGGTGAGGGGGGTGCGCAGCTCGTGCGAGGCGTCGAGCACCAGTTGTCGCTGGGCGTCCTCGGAGGCCTCGAGAGCGGCGAGGAGGTGGTTGAAGGTCCGCCGGAGGCGGCCGAGCTCGTCGTCGCCACCGGGATCGAGCCGGCGCGAGACGTCGGTGGTCTCGGCCACCTGCTCGACGGCGTCGGTCAGGTCGTTGAGCGGGATCAGAGCGGTGCGGCCGACGATCCACCCGAGGATGACGGCGAGCACCACCCCGCCGAGAGCGACCAGGAGCAGGGCGATACCGAGCTTGTGCAACTGGTCGTTGGTCGCCGCGAGCTGCGTGGTCAACTGCAGCGCGGCCGAGGTCTGCACGAGCACCGGTGGCGAGTTCTCCGCCCGGATGGTGAAGGGGCCGGGGATGGTGGAGACGTACTCGCGGTACTGGTCATCGCCGACGGTCACCGAGGTGAAGAACGGGGCAGCGGCGCCGGCGGCGACGGCGCGGACCTGGGCGGTGACGGGCAGGGACTTGTCGCCGGTGCCGGCCACGACGCTCCCGCTGGCGTCGGCGATCTGGAGGCCGTCGCCGTAGGCCTGGGGCCCGTCGATCACCGGGTTGGCGTTGGGGGGCCCGATGATGGACTGGGCGGTGTTCGCCAGCTGCCCGTCGAGGGAGTTGATGAGGGCGTTGCGCGAGAAGTAGAACGCGCCGCCGGCCGCCAGCAGCACGGCGATGGCCACCGCCACGGTGGCAGCTATCACGAGGCGGCCGCGGAAGGTCATGGCTCTTTCAGGACGTAGCCCACGCCGCGCACGGTGTGGAGCATCCGGGGCTCGCCGTTCTCCTCGGTCTTGCGCCGGATGTAGCCGATGTAGACGGCGAGCGAGTTCGTCCCGGTGTCGAAGTCGTACCCCCACACCCGGTCGAGGATCAGGTCGCGGCTGAGCACCTGGCGCGGGTGGCGCAAGAACAGCTCGAGCAGGTCGAACTCGATACGGGTGAGCGAGAAGGAGCGCTCACCTCGATGGCCCTCTCGGGTGCTCACGTCGAGCGTGAGATCGCCGCACTGGAGGACCTCACCGTCGTTCTCGGCGCGCCGGCGCAACAGGGCGCGCAGCCGGGCGAGGAGTTCGGCGAGCGCGAAGGGTTTGACGAGATAGTCGTCGGCCCCGGCGTCGAGTCCGGCCACCCGGTCGTTGACCGCGTCGCGCGCGGTCAACATCAGGACCGGGGTGTCGTCGCCGACCGCCCGCAACCGCCGGCACACCTCGAGGCCGTCGACATCGGGGAGCTGGAGGTCGAGGACGACCGCGTCGGGTGAGGCGACCGCCAGGGAGCGCAGCGCCTCGGTGCCGTCGCTCGCGGTCTCGACTTCGTAGCCCTCGAGGCGCAGTGCCCGGTCGAGCGAGCCGCTCACCGCCGGGTCGTCATCGACCACCAGGATCCTCACTCGGGGCAACTCCTTCCGGGGCGGGGCAACGGGCATTCTCGCCAGCGCACCGCCGCAGCCAGCCGGTTTCGAGCATACCGGGCGCCCCAGCGGGGGTCGGGCCAGCGTTGGGCCCTGCGCAGCCGCATAAGGTGATGCAGCGACGCAGGGCGCCGCCGCCGTTGCGCACCGACGCAGCGACGACAGCCGTGGCGGGTAGTTCAATCGGCAGAACGCCGGCCTTTGGAGCCGGATGTTGGAGGTTCGAGCCCTCCCCCGCCAGCGACACGCACCGCTCGGATCTGATCCGTCGTGCCATCCAGACCCCGTCGCGGCGCACCCGCGACCCGCGCCCCCTCTGCTTTCGTCGGGCGACGCGGGCGCGGCCAACCGCCGTTTTGTCTGACCCGGGGCAGGGAACAGGACTGCACGGATTCGCGACCAGTGATCTCGGGCCCCACAACCCCTCTGGCACGACTAGCGCAGAACGTCGGCCTCACTGCATGGTCCACGAGCGGCGGGGGCCTCGCAGCACGGCGCTCGCCCCAGCGCCCGGGTTCGGCCGACGGGACCGAGCGCGAGCGGGGCTCTCACCAGTGTTTGGGACGGTCCGCCGCGTCGAGCTCGGCGAGGTAGCGGTTGTAGGCGGCGAGCTCGGCGTCCTCGTCCGATTCGCGCAGGCCAGGCGCCGCGTCGGGAGGCTCCGGCTTCTTCGTCTTCTCTGGGGCGGCTGCACGGGCGGCCTCGAGGCCGGGCTGCTCATGGACGAGCTTCCACCACAGGTAGAGGGCGTAGGCGGCGAAGAAGGGCCACTCGAAGGCGTAGGCCCAGCTGAGGTCGTTCCCCGAGAGGGCGCGGCGCACCTGCCAGTCGCACAGCGCGAGGCAGGTCGGCACGACGATCAGGACGGTGACGTGGAGCAGCGTCGCCCTTGGCGTGAACCACATGCGTCGCACGCCACCACGCTACCGAGCGGGCGGCGCACCCTGGCGTGCGGCTCAAGGTCCCAACGGAGTTCAGTTGCGATACGGGCGAGAAAACTACGGAATCGGGTCTATCAAGAGGCAAAGGCAAGGTCGCAGGGAGATGGTGCACTCGCGCACCGGGAGGTTTCCGGGCGTCAGTCGAGCTCGTCAGCCAAGAGGGAGGCCAGCACGAGTGGCTGGTCGCCCTGGACGCTGTGGCCCGCACCGTCGACGTGGGCGACCACCGCGTCGGGCAGCCGGCGCAGCAGCTCCGCCTCGTCGTCGTCGTCGACCACGCTGCCCGGCTCCATGCCACGGACGAGGAGCACCGGCATCGTGAGCCCCCCGAGCTCGTCCCACAGACCGGCGAAGTGCGGTCCGTCGCTCTGCCCCGATGGGCTCGGCCGGGCGTAGCGCCAGACCCAGGTGCCGTCGTCCAGCTGGCGGGCGTTGTGGAGGATCCCCCGCCGCAGGGAGGAGACCGAGCGCGTCGGGTTGTGCTCCACGGTCCTGGCCAAGAGGTCGTCGAAGCTGGCGAAAGTCGCGGGCCCACTGACGAAGGCGGTGATGGCGGCGGACTTCTCCGGCGTGACGCCGGGCGTGATGTCGATCAGCACGAGGCGCCGCACGAGGTCGGGGCGCAGCGACGCCAGCTTGATGGCGGTCACCCCGCCGAGCGACATACCGACCACGGCCTTGGCCCCGGGGGCGAGCGCCTCGATCACCGTGGCCACGTCTCGGCTCGCGCGAGCCACGTCATGGCGGCCGCCCGGGTTGTCGTCGGAGTGGCCGTGGCCGGGGAGGTCGATGGCGACGAGCGGGCACCCGAGGGCGAGGGCGACGGTGTCCCAGGTGTGGGCGTTCTGCGCCCCCCCGTGGAGCAGCACGAGCTCGGCCGGCTCGTCCCCCCAGACGAGGGCGCTCACCGAGCGGCCGGGCTCCACTTGAACGGCCACCCGGCGCACCATCGGAGGACCGGGGTAGGCGAGCCCCCACTCCTCGGCGTTCTCATGGAAAAAGCCGAATTCGTCGTAGTCGAAGGAGGCCACAGGTGCGATGGTACCGGGAGGGCTGCGAGGGGGAAGAATGGGCGCATGAGCACCCGTGCGCTGTCAGCAGTGGTCCTCGCCGCCGGGGAAGGGTCCCGGATGCGCTCCAACCGTCCGAAGCCCCTCCACCACCTGTGCGGGCGCCCGATGGTGCTCCACGTGCTCGACGCCCTCGCCGAGCTCGACGTGGACCGCGTGGTCGTCGTCGTCGGGCACCGCGCCGAGTGGGTGACCAAGACCCTCGTCGAGCGCGCCCCCGAGGGGATGGAGATCGAATTCGTCGAGCAGGCCACCCAGCGCGGGACCGGTGACGCCGTCGCCGTCGGGCTGACCGGGCTCTCGCAGAGCGACGAGGAGGGCGACGTGGTGGTCCTGCCCGGCGACACCCCGCTGCTCCGGGCCCCGACCCTCGCCGCACTGGTCCGTCACCACCGCTCGACCGATGCGGGGGCGACGCTGCTCACCGCCGAGCTCGACGAGCCCACCGGCTATGGCCGGGTGGTTCGGGGCAAGGACCAGTCCGTCGCCCGGATCGTCGAAGAGGCCGACGCCACCGACGAGGACCGCGACGTGCGCGAGGTCAACACCTCGATCTACTGCTTCCGCCGCGCCCTGCTCGCCCCCTCGCTCCGGCGGGTGAGACCGAGCAACGCCCAGGGCGAGTACTACCTGACCGACGTGATCGAGGTGCTCTCCTCGGCTGGCTACCGGGTGGACTCCCTGCTCGTGTCCGACCCGATGGAGACCGCGGGCGTGAACGACCGGGCCCAGCTCGCCTCGGCCGAGGCCGAGCTGCGCGACCGCATCAACGAACGGTGGATGCGCCGCGGGGTGACCATGTGGGACCCCGAGCGCACCTACATCGACACCGAGGTGCACTTGGAAGCCGACGTGTCGCTCCTGCCGGGCGTGATCCTGCGGGGCGGCTGCACCATCGGCGAGGGCGCGGAGATCGGCCCGGACACCACCCTGGCGGACACCACCGTCGGCGAACGGGCGATCATCCGCTCGACGGTGGCCGAGCGGGCCACGATCGGTGCCCGGGCGCACGTGGGTCCGTTCGTCACGATCGCCCCCGGATCGGTCGTCGCCGAGGGCGAGACGGTCCCGCCCTTCCGAACGGTCGAGCCCTGAACAGGCCTTCACCGGTGCCGCTTGGGCAGTCGGTGGGCGGGCGCGGTAGGGTCGGCCCGTGGAGCTGATTCCCAAGCGCCGACTCGAGTTGGTGTCGGGGCGCTCCAGCCCCGCCCTCGCCCAGGAGATCGCCCGGCACTTGGGCGTCGAGCTCGGCCAGGCGAATCTGCGCGAGTTCGCCAACGGTGAGATCCACTGCCGCTACGGCAGCTCGATCCGCGGGGCCGACGTCTTCATCATCCAGACCCACTGCGGCCCGGTGAACGACTCGCTCATGGAGCAGCTGATCATGATCGACGCGGCCAAGCGGGCATCGGCGAAGCGCATCACCGCGGTGTGCCCCTACTACGGCTACTCCCGCCAGGACCGCAAGTCGACCGGGCGCGAGCCCATCACCGCCAAGCTGGTGGCCGACATGCTCTCGACGGCCGGCGCGGACCGCGTCGTCAGCGTCGACCTGCACTCGGGGCAGATCCAGGGATTCTTCGACGTACCCTTCGACCACCTGACCGCGGCCCCCGTTTTGGAGGGCTACCTCAAGTCCGAACAGGCCGGGGACATCGTCGTCGTCGCCCCCGACGCCGGCCGGGTGAAGGTGGCCGAGCGCTACAGCCAGCACCTGGGTGCGGACCTCGCCCTGGTGCACAAGGTGCGGCCGAAGGGCACGACCAACACGGTCGAGGCCCTCCAGGTCGTCGGCGACGTCGAGGGGCGCCACTGCGTGGTCATCGACGACATGATCGACACCGCCGGGACCATCTGCGCGGCGGCGGCCCTCCTCGAGAAGTCAGGGGCCTCGGAGATCTGGGCCATGGCCACCCACGCCGTGCTCTCGGACCCCGCCGTCGACCGGCTGAAGGCGTCGCCCATCTCGCGCATCGTGGTCACCGACACCCTGCCCGTTGCCGAGGACCGCTACTTCGACAAGCTCGAGGTGCTCTCGGTGGCCGAGATCATCGCCAGCGCCATCGACGGGATCTTCGAGGACACGTCGGTGTCGGAGATCTTCGGCGGCGAGAACCTCGCCTGAGCCTTCCCCTGCGCCGGGAGCAGGCGCCTGCCCTGCCCCGCTGGTGCGCAGGTCCGCAGTCGGAGTAACCTGGGAAACCGTCCGCACGCGCCAGGCCTGGCGCTCCGGTGCCGCCGTTTCACCCGAGGAGACTTCCCATGCCCGAGATCACCCTGGTCGCAGAGACCGGACGCCCGCTGGGCTCGAGTTCGACGCGCCGCCTGCGCCACGAGGGCAAGATCCCCGGCGTCATCTACGGCCACGGCACCGAGCCGGTCCCCGTCGCCGTCGAGGGCCGAGAGCTGCGCATCGCCCTTTCCGGTGAGTCCGGCTCCAACCAGCTCCTTGAGCTGAAGACCGGCAATCAGACCTTCCTCACCCTGGCCCGTGACATGCAGCGCCACCCGGTGCGCAACACCGTCACCCACGTCGACTTCCTGATTGTCCGCCGCGACGAGATCATCTCGGCCGAGGTGCCCGTGACCCTGACCGGCGAGGCACTCGAGGTCCAACATGGCGACGGCCTGGTCGAGCAGCAGCTCTTCGCCCTGCCGGTCAACGCCAAGCCCGCCGACATCCCGGCGGTCATCGAGGTCGACATCACCGACCTGATCATCGGCGGCGCCATCCGCATCGCCGACGTCACGCTGCCCGCCGGTGTCACCACCGACCTGGAGGACGACGTCTCGATCGTCATGGGCCAGGCGAGTCGCGTCGTCGCCGTCGAGGGCGAAGAGGAAGAGGGCGCCGAGGGTGCAGTGGCGGCACCCGTCGAGGGCGCTGCCGAGAGCACCGACAGCGAGGGCTAGGCCCTGCGCCGCCTCTTCGGGGGGAAGGGCGCCGACCAGCCGGAGCGCCGGGGGACGCCCTCCGACTACCTCATCGTCGGCCTGGGGAACCCGGGTTCCGAGTTCGACGGCTCACGCCACAACGCCGGTGCCGACGCCGTCGCCCTGCTCGCACGCCGCCACGGTGTCGACCGCCTCCGTGCCGAGAAGGGGATGAAGGCCGTCACGGCCGAGGTCCGCCTCGGCGACAAGCGCGTGGCCCTGGCCGTGCCCACCACGTACATGAACGAGTCGGGGGCAGCCGTCGCCCCGCTGGTGCGCCGCTTCGGCATCGAGGACCCGGCGCGCCTCGTAGTCGTCCACGACGAGCTCGATCTCGAACCCGGTCGCCTCAAGATCAAGCTCGGGGGCGGCACGGCCGGCAACAACGGGCTGCGCTCGATCCAGTCGCACCTCCACACGCTCTCCTTCACCCGCATCCGCATCGGCATCGGCAAGCCCCCCTCGCGCAACCGGGGGGCCGAGCATGTGCTGAAGCGCCCCGGCAAGGCCGAGCGCGAGCTCCTGGCCACAGCGATCGAGGAGGCGGCCGACGCCGTCGAGCTGCTCGTGGCCGAGGGCACAGAAGTGGCCATGAACCGCTTCAACGCCGAGCCGACCGCCCAGCCGTGACCCACCCGCAGCACCGGTGCGCGGACCCGGCGAGATGGCGCCCGGAGGTCCCTAAGGTGGGTGGCAGTGACATGGTCGTGTCGCCTGTTCCTTCCGCTTGCGCCGCTCCGGTGACCCTGCGCACCTCGTCGCAGGGTCGGGCCTGCGCGCGTCCGCACCCGGTGCCGTGTCGCTGAGGGGCCTCGCCGGGCTCCTCCGGCACGAACCCGACCTCGCCCGGGTCATCGGGCTACCCGACGCCACCCTGGCGGTCAACGGTCCCGCCCAACCCTTCGTCATCGCCGGGCTGCTCGGGCTCTCGGAGCGCCGGCCTCTCGTGGTGGTCACCGCCACGTTCGCCGACGCCGAGCGGCTGGCTGGGGACCTCTCGTGCTTCCTCACCCCGAACGAGCCCGACCCCGCGACGGCCGGTGGGCTGAGCGAGCGGGTCGTGGTCCTCCCGCCGTGGGAGACCCTCCCCTTCGAGCGGGTGAGCCCCGAGGTGGCCACCATGGGGACCAGGCTCTCGGTGCTGTGGCACCTCTTCGCCGAGGGTGCAACGCGCCCCGACGTCGTCGTCGCCCCGGTCCGGGCCATCCTCCAGCGGCTCGGCCCCTGGCGCGACGCCGCCGCCCCGGTCACCCTGGTCGAGGGCCAGCGCATCGACGCCGAGGAACTCGTCGCCCAGCTGGTCGGGCAGGGCTACCGGCGTGAGCACCAGGTCGAGCACCGTGGCGAGCTGGCGGTGCGCGGCGGGATCGTCGACATCTTCCCCTCGACCGCCGACGCCCCGGTTCGCGTCGACCTCTTCGGCGACGAGATCGACCGCCTGACCACCTTCGACGTCAGCGACCAGCGCTCCATCGCACCCCTCGGGTGCGCGGTGGTGTTCGGCTGTCGGGAGATGCCGCCGACCGCGGCGATCACCGCCCGGGCCGCCGAGCTCGAAGCGACCGAGCCCTGGGGGCGCGCCCACTGGGAGCGCCTGGCCCGGGGGGAGTCCTTCGACGGCATGGAGGCGTGGCTGCCGTGGCTGGTCCCCGAAGAGCACCTCGCCACCGACCTCCTCGCGGCGAACGCGCAGGTCGTGCTCGTCGAGCCACGAAGGGTGCGCGACCGCGCCATCGAGCTGAACGACGAGGAGGCGGCCCTGGCCGAGGCACTCGCCACCACGTGGGGGGTCGCACCCGCCGACGAGGAGCCCACGACCGACGGCGACGAGGCCGGTCACTCGCGTTTCCCCCGCCTCCACCTGCCCTTCGACCGCCTGTTGCGCAGCTCGACGGCGCCGGTCCTCTCCCTCGTCAACGCGCCCGAGTCGCCGAGCACGCCTGCGGTCGTGACGCGGGGTTTCGAGCCGGTGGCGGGTGACCCCGCCCGCCTGGCGCGCCAGATCACGACCCTGATCGAAGGCGGCTCGGCCGTGGTGGTGAGCGCGGCGACCACAGGGAGCGCGCAGCGCCTCTCGAACGTGCTCGCCGACGAGGGCCTGTCGGCCCCGATCCTGGACGAGCCGTCGAAGACCCCGGGCGTGAGCGTGGTGGTCGCACCGATCGCCGCGGGCTTCGCGGTGCCCGAGCTCAAGCTCGCCATCCTGGCCGAGTCCGACGTCACCGGCAGGAGGGTGGCCCACCGGGTGGCGAGGCCGAGGGCCCGGCCGACCGACGGCTTCTTCGACGACCTCGCCCCGGGGAGCTACGTGGTGCACCGCCAGCACGGTGTGGCGCGCTATGCCGGGGTGACCACCCGGGTGATCGGGGGCACCACCCGTGACTACCTGGTCCTCGAGTACCGAGGCAGCGACCGGCTCTACCTCCCGGTCGACCAGATCGAGGCCGTCACGCCGTATTCGGGCGGCGAGTCGCCGACCCTCTCCAAGATGGGCGGTGCCGACTGGCAACGGACCCGGGCGAAGGCCCGGGCCGCCGCCGGCGAGGTGGCCGAGGAGCTGGTCCAGCTGTACCGCCGCCGGCTCGAGGTCGAGGGCCATGCCTTCGCACCCGACACCCCCTGGCAACGCGAGCTCGAGGGTACCTTCCCCTTCACCGAGACCGCCGACCAGCTCCGGGCCATCGAGGACGTGAAAGCCGACATGGAGCTGGAGCGCCCGATGGACCGCCTCGTCGTCGGCGACGTCGGGTTCGGCAAGACCGAGGTGGCCATCCGGGCGGTCTTCAAGGCGGTCCAGGACGGCAAGCAGGCGGCGGTGCTCGTGCCCACCACCCTGCTCGCCAGCCAGCACCACCAGACGTTCGGTGACCGCTTCGCCGGCTTCCCGGTGCGCGTGGAGCTGCTCAGCCGCTTCCTCTCGGCTGCCGAGGCGAAGAAGGTGGTGGCCGGTCTGGCCGACGGCTCGGTCGACGTGGTCGTGGGCACACACCGCCTGCTGGCCAACGACATCGTGTTTCGGAACCTCGGCCTCCTCGTCGTCGACGAGGAGCAGCGCTTCGGGGTCACCCACAAAGAGTCCGTCAAACGACTCGCCGAGCGTGTCGACGTCCTCACGCTCACCGCCAGCCCGATCCCGCGCACCTTGGAGATGGCCCTCACCGGCATCCGGGACCTCTCCATGGTCAACACGCCGCCGGCCGACCGGCGCCCGATCCTCACCTACGTCGGCGAGTACGAGGAAGCGGCGGTCTCCGAGGCCCTCCGCCGCGAGCTGCTGCGGGAGGGCCAGGTCTTCTTCGTCCACAACCGGGTGGCCGACATCGACAACGTGGCGCGCCGGCTGGGGCGCCTCGTCCCCGAGGCCCGCATCGCCATCGCCCACGGGCAGATGGACGAGGGGACCCTGGAGCAGGTGGTGCTCGACTTCTGGGGGCAGAAGTACGACGTGCTGGTGTGCACCACCATCATCGAGTCGGGCATCGACATGCCGACCGTCAACACCCTGGTCGTCGACCGGGCCGACCTGCTCGGCCTCGGCCAGCTCCACCAGATCCGCGGGCGGGTGGGGCGGGGCAACCAGCGCTCCTACGCCTACCTGTTCCACCCGGCGGACCGGGTCCTCACCGAACAGGCCTACGAGCGATTGAAGACGGTGGGGGAGCACACCGAGCTCGGCTCGGGGTTCAAGATCGCCATGCGAGACCTCGAGATCCGCGGGGCGGGCAACATCCTGGGCGCGGACCAGTCCGGCCACATCGCGGCGGTCGGCTACGACCTCT
>Ga0224557_1000323_pt1 | contig 54241 bp, 52 predicted proteins | sample 714S31014metaG_FD_180677 | JGI IMG/M metagenome (GOLD analysis project Ga0224557, IMG submission 180677) | Peat soil microbial communities from Stordalen Mire, Sweden - 717 S3 10-14 | ecosystem: Environmental > Terrestrial > Soil > Wetlands > Peat | place: Sweden: Norrbotten County, Stordalen...
GGCAGACGCGCTGCCGGCCGCGGGACTATTGGCGGCGCTTCTCGCCGGTACCGTGTGGGCAATCCGCCGCCGTTGGTGGTGGGGATTTTGGGGCGCGTGGTTCTTCCTGCTGCTGGCGCCGTCATCCAGTTTTTTGCCGTTGCCAACGGAACCCGCCACCGAGAGGAGAATGTACCTGCCGCTGCTGGCGGTGATCGCTGTCGCACTGGGAGGAGGAGATCGCCTTTGCCGAAATCTCTGGGCTCGATTCAGCTGGCCCGACCGCGTCCGTGTGTGGCTACAAGCCGGCGTGGTGACAGCATTGGCGCTAGCACTCGGTATCGCCACGATCCAGAGAAACGGCCAGTATCATAGCGCGGAATCCATCTGGGCCGATGTGGCAGCCAAGCGCCCGGATAACTTGCGCGGTCATGCCAACCTTGGCCTGGCCTTGCTGGACGACGGTCGAGCGAAGGAGTCGATTCCCCATCTTATCGACGCGTTGCACATCGACCCGAACCAACCGATCGTGCGTTGCAACCTCGCGAACGCGCTGGCGACAATTGGCGTGACGAATCAAGCGATTGCGGAATTGCAGGAGACGCTCCGTCACGCGCCCCATCACGCCCCCGCTCATGTGCTCCTGGCCGACATTTTCGCGGGTCAAGGCGATGATAAGTCTGCCTTGGAGCATTACACGGCCGCGCTCGCAATCAACCCCGACGAGCAAGTTGCGCGTTTCAACCTGGCCCAATTGCTCACCCGGATGGGGCAGCGCGAGGAAGCCATCGTGCAGTATGAGGATGTGCTGCGGCTCGACCCGAGAAACGCGGCGGCCCACTACAACCTCGCCAATTTGCTGGCCGAGAAGGGGCGCGGGACCGAGGGCATTTCACACTACATCGCGGCGGCAAAATTTGATCCACATAATCGTCATACCCTGCTTAACCTCGGTAATCTGTTCCTTAAATTGGGACGCACAAACGACGCCATCGTCACCTACACGGACGCCTTGCGCATCGACCCCACCTCATTCAAGGCCCACAACAATTTGGCGGTAATTCTCGCCTATCGTGGGGATTTGGCCCACGCGGTCGAGCACTTTCGCGAGGCCGCCCACCTCATGCCAAACCTGCCCGAGGTTCACACCGAACTGGCCGAGGTATTGGACCAACAGGGATTACACCAGGACGCCCGGTATGAACGCTCCGAGGCGCAACGGCTCCGCGAGTCAGAAATTTCGCCTTGATTCTTAATTCATTCTATCGCAATCGACCAGCGCTGGATTTGTATCGCATGACTTGATACGCTTCGCGCGTAGTGGGAAGGAAAATCAACCCCAAACGAGGCCAGCAAGCGGGATTACCCTCCCCTTGGATCATCATTGCTGGCGGGATCATCGTCTTGGCGGCGGTCGTTGCCTATCACAACTGTTTTGTCGTGCCGTTCGTCTTCGATGATATCCAATCCATCACGCAGAATCCGACGACCCGCCATCTCTGGCCAATCTGGCAGGCGCTGTCGCCGCCTCATGAAAAGGGTTTCACGGTCGCGGGTCGGCCATTGCTGAACCTTTCCCTGGCAATCAACTATTCGTTAGGTGGCGATTCACCCTGGGGCTATCATGTTGCAAACTTGGCGATCCATATCCTGGCTGGCCTGACCCTGTTCGGTATCTTGCGCCGGACATTTTTGCGGCCCGGCCCGCGAGAACGATTTGGCGCCTCGGCGGTACCGTGGTCGCTCGCGATTGCCGTCCTCTGGGTGGTTCATCCCTTGCAGACGGAATCGGTGACGTATGTCGTGCAGCGGGCCGAGTCGTTGATGGGGTTGTTTTACCTGGCGACATTCTACTTTTTTATTCGCGGGGCGGAATCTACCCGGCCCGGATCGTGGTTCGTATGTTGCTTCGTAGCATGCCTGCTCGGCATGGCGACCAAGGAAGTGATGGTCTCGGCCCCTTTCATGATACTGCTGTATGACCGGACGTTTATCGCCGTGAATTTCGCCGAAGCATGGAGACGACGGTGGCGATTCTACGTGGCATTGGCTGGCACCTGGGTCATGCTGGCGTGGTTGCTGATAGGGACAACGGGTCGAGGTGGGACCGCCGGTTTCGGCACGGTTATGTCGTGGTGGCTATACGCGTTGACTCAGTGCTGGGCAATCGGACACTATCTATGGCTGTCGGTGTGGCCGCAACGGTTGGTTTTCGACTACGGCATCCTCGTGTTCAGGGATCCGTCCGAGGTTTTGCCATACATCTTGTTGCTGGCCGGGCTGCTGGCGGGCACGCTGGTCGCGCTGGTGTACAGTCCTCGGCTCGGTTTTCTGGGGGCGTGGTTCTTGGTCATACTCGCACCGAGTTCGAGCGTCGTTCCGGTGGCATCAGAACCGATCGCCGAACATCGAATGTACCTGCCCCTGGCGGCCGTGATCGTGGTCATATTAACCGCGGGAAGTCTTCTCTGCAGATACGTCTGCACTCGATTTCGCTGGCCCGAGCGTATCCGCGTGTGCTTGCAGATCGGGGCGGTGACAGGTGCGACCTTCGCCCTGATCCTGGCAACGATCCAAAGAAACGCGCAGTATCATAGCGCAGAATCCATCTGGGCCGATGTGGTTGACAAGCGGCCGGAGGATCCGCGTGGTCACGCCAACCTTGGCCTCGCCTTGCTGGACGACGGTCGATCGCAGGAATCGATCCCCCACTTTGCCACTTCCTTGGGCATCGACCCAAACGAACCAATTGTGCGTTGCAATCTGGCGATTGCGCTGGCTCGAAGCGGCGCGACAAATCAAAGCCTCGCTGAATTGCAGGAGACCCTTCGTGAGGCGCCGTATTTCGCCCTCGCCCATGTGTCACTGGCGGATATTCTGGCAAGTCAAGGCGATCGGCATGCCGCGCTCGAGCAGTACACAGTGGGCATCGCATTGAATCCCAACGACCAGGCCGCGCATTTCAACCTGGCCCAGTTATTTGTGCAGCTTGGCCAGCGCGAGCAAGCTGTCAAGCAGTATCGGGAAGTGGTCCATTTGGATCCCCGGGATGCTACCGCCCACTACAACCTCGCCAATTTGCTGGCCGAGAGCGGTCGCGACGCCGAGGCCATTCCACACTACATCGCAGCCGCCCGGTTTGATCCCCACAACGCTCGCAGTCAGATTAATCTCGGTAACCTGTTCCTCAAACAGGAACGTCCGGACAATGCCATCGCCGCCTACACAGATGCACTGCGTGTGGATCCGAACGCATTCAATGCCCACAACAATCTGGCGGTGCTTCTGGCTGGCCGGGGAGACTTGCCTCGCGCCGCTGAGCATTTTCGCGAGGCAGTGCGCCTCAAGCCCGACGTGCCGGAGGTGCACAGCGCGCTGGCGGAAGTGTTGGACCGACAGGGACTGCACGAGGAAGCCCAGCGTGAACTTGCCGAAGCGCAGAAGCTCCGTGAGACAAGCGGCGCGCATTGACCCTCCCGCCGAAGAGGATCATTTTATTTTAGCTGCTTGCCCGGTGCTCAATTTCACCGCAAAGTCTGCAATCGTCGGTTTCGCCAGCCGTTCGTAATCGGTGTACTTCATTTTGATCGCATCGCTGTGAGTGCCCGCCTCAAACACCAACTTACCGGCTTCGGCGACGCTCTGATCCAGATAGGTCGCGACGCCATATAAATGACCGAAGGGCGGCATCGTCCCGATGGCGCAATCGGGGAACAGCGGCTTGAACTCCTCTTCCTCAGCCACTGCCATCGGCCGGCCCGTGACCTTGCCGAGCTTTTCCAGGTCGATACGACGGTCCGTCGGCAACACCGCCATGAGTATTTCCGCACCCGCCTTGACCATTACCACCTTGGCGCGGTCCTTTCCTTTGACGTGCTCGATCGCCGCGAGTTCGTGCGATGTGAATGCCTCGGGGTGATGCAAAACCTCGTACCGGACCTTGCTCTGGTCCAGAAAATCAATCAGGCGGGTCGGTATTCCCATGGCCCAGTATAACGCGCCCGCGTGCCTGCGTCATCTCCCTTCGCCGCGGATCAACGCGAGGAACCGCGCCCCGTATGCCGGATTGTCGCGCAGCGATTCCAATTCGCTGTCGCGCGCGGCCAGCGTTGCGTACTCCGGTTGAGCAGTGATCACCGCGTGCAATTCATCGTACGCTTCAGCCAGTCGACCCAGCCGTGCATACGAGCACGCCAAATTGTATCGCGCCGCCCACAACGTCCCGTCCGCTTTGACGGCCTGCTGCAGTTGCTCGACAGCCATGTCGTACGCGCGGCTCTTAAGATAAATCGCGCCAAGCGTCGCGCGTGCCATGGGCAATTGCGGTGTGCGGGGATCAGAATGGTTCACGGCGCGCTCGGCTGCCGCGCGAGCTTCCGCCAAGTGTCCGGTTTTCAGTTGTGCCATCGCGGCGTTGTAATTCGCCAGCGGATCATTGGGGAAATGGCTCAGTACCGCGCTCCACAATGACAGGTCATCCCGCCACACGCCGATCTGCTTGCGCGTCGACAACCCCAGAAAAACAAACCACAGCACCAGCACCACATATAACACCGTCTTGAAGAGCAACGAACCGCGACGCCATAGCCATAATATCGCGCTGCTGAGCGCAATCAGCGCTGGCACCATCGCGAGATACGCGTAGCGATCAGCCACCGCCTGGCCACCCACCTGCAACAATCCCAACACAGGCCCGAGCAGAGCGAGGTAACTCCACCACGCCGCTGCCAATGCCGGCACAAGATTTCGCTGCCACACGGCCACGATCGTGACGACCACGCAAAACAACAACGGCACCAGAAACTCCTCGCTGTGCAGGCTGATATGGCTTTCCAATGGATAAAATGGCGAGAGCCACGCGGGCCAAATCAGTTTCCACAGGTAGAACACCACGCCCCGCGTCGCCACCAGCACCCGCGCCCAGAACGTGTATTCGACCAATCCCTCCAAGTGCTCCTGCGCCGCGACCGCCCCCACGGCTGCAGCAGCGCTCAAAACGATCATCAACCACTTTTCACCGAGCAAACTCCACCAGCTGCGTTCCGCGTGCCGACGCAATGGGAAAAAATCCAACGCGAGCATCACCAGCGGCAGGCTTACGGCAAAAGGTTTCGTCAGGAGCGCGACCGCCTGCAGCGCGATGGTCGTCCACCACCAACCACATTTTGGTTTGCCGCTGCTTCCGACGGCGCGCACATACGCACACAACGCCGCCACCATCCACACCGAGCACAGCAGCCCGTTGCGCGCGGCCACCCACGCCACCGATTCCACCTGCAAGGGATGAATCCCACAAGCCAGCGCGATTCCCGCGCTCATCGCCAACCGTTCCCGCCTGCGAACATTTTCCGCCACCCCGGTCAGCAGCCACACCAAAGTCCCCACGAGCGCGACGTAGATCCCATGCAACACCCAGTTGGTCGCGTGATGTCCAATCGCATTCATCCCCCAAAGCTGGTAATCCGCCAAATGTGTCATCCACGCGATCGGTTGGAGATAGAACGGCTGTATCGACGTCCACATCCAGCGCAGTGACGACCACGAGAACTCCCGCATCCGCGCCAACTCCGCGAGGTAGATCTGGTCGTCCCAATTGACGAAGCCGTTGGCGAGCACGGGCCGAAAAACCCAGAGCGAAAGCACGGAGACCGCCAGGAGCAGGTAGAGGAGAACCCGATTCGGCAGGCCCTGGGTCGACTGCGCTGTTCCGTCCACGCTGCGGTCCGGTTCCATGGTCAAGTCACCAGAACTTCCAATCACCGCGAGCCAGGACCCAGGCCGCTAGAGCCGCGTTACTAACCGCGTGGGCGATGACACAGGCGAACAGATCCTTGCGTTTGTAGTAGAGCCAATTGTACAGCACCCCGCAGATCAGCCCGGCCAGCCACTGGTAATGCTCCGCGCCGAACATCCCCACCGTGAACGCGAACGAAAGCCCCGTGAACGTGCCGACCGGCACGCTCTTGAAATCCTCGTTCACCAGCCAGCGAATCAGGAACGCGCGCCAGAACAGTTCCTCCATCACCGGCACCACGATCACCGCGCCCACGACGCGAAACGCGAGGAACATATTCCGCTGCGTCACCGATGAGATCGCCGTCGGATCAAATGCCGCCCCGTTACCGTACTTCGGATAAAACGGATCGATGCCAATCCAGATCACAATCGCCACGAGCCCAACAATCACCGCCAGCAGGGAAAAACCCGGCCGCAACTCCATGTACGTGTTGCGGAAATAGATCAGCGCCGCCGCCACCGCGACGACCTTCGCCGGATAAACCCACAACAAGTTCGCGCTCGTCTGCACCAGCAGGAACGCCATATAAATCCCCATCGGTACAACATACGGGAGCCAGGGCTTGGATTTCATCATGATGCGGGTCGCACTCTACAGTCAGTCAGCCTCAAAAGTCATTCCGAACCTGCCGAAAATGATTCCAAACGAACCGGATTCAAAAATTTCACGCTGTCGTCATAACCCATTATCAACATGATGGATGCGTCGAAAATAACGTGGTTTCCAATCCGGTTCGTTTCGCAGAAACGCATATTTTTGCGCCTTCCCCTCCCCTTGGAAGCGAGGGTCAAGGTGGGGTGTATTTGCGCTCTCGCAGAGCGGGCTTGTCGGTTCCAATGCACGACCATATCTTATCACTATCGTAATTCGATGTCCAGAGGAAAGACGCGTAGTGCATGGCCTTTCGGCTTGCGCCTCCCAAAGCCCAGCGCCAATATGTTCGCGGGTCACACAATGAAATACGCAAAGCGTGAGTTTGAACGCCGTTTTCTGCTGCGAGGCGAACCGCCGTCGCTTCCTTCGCAGTACGCGTCCATCCTCGACGCCTATTTCGTGGACACAACCCTCCGCTTGCGGCGTGTGATGAATTCCGACGGCACAAATACCGTCTACAAGCTTACACAGAAGAAGGAGGATGCCGACGGCCAGATGTGGATCACCAACATCTACCTTGCGGAATCTGAGGCAGCACTGTTTCGCTCGTTGCCGTCCCTTATTCTTGAAAAGCGCCGCTACCACATTGAGCGAGGCGCGATCAGCCGGGCCATCGATATTGTGGAAGGCATTCCCGAAAAGCTTGTCCTCCTTGAGGTGGAAGGTGACACCGCTGCTGACATACAAGATCCCCCACCTGGTTTCGACATCGTTCGAGAAGTCACCAGCGAAGAGGAGTACACTGGCTACGCCATCGCCCAACGCGCCGCGCTGTTCCTCAGTTCACATCGTTGATGAAACAATTATGAAAACACTACTCACTGTATTTCTTTTCGGCTTTACGATTTGCGTTCGCGTTGACGCACAAACCAACGCGACCCCTCTGTCGGGGTCTTCCACGCAAACCGTGGAAACCATCGTCTGCATCCGTCACGGCGAAAAGCCACCCGGTGGGCTCGGACAATTAACCTGCCGTGGCCTCAATCGCGCCCTGGCCCTGCCCTCCGTGTTGCTCGCAAAATTCGGTTCGCCCCAATTCGTCTTCGCCCCCAGTCCCACTGACAAGGTGGACCAAAAGGACAATCCGTCAGGATACTATTACGTTCGTCCCATCGCCACCATCGAGCCTACCGCCATTCGCTGCGGCTTGCCGGTCGATACGGAATTCGGCTTTAGCGAAATCGACCGTCTCGAACACCAACTGGAGAAACCGCCTTATTATGGCGCGACCATCTTTGTCGTGTGGGAACACGTCGTCCTCGGCGAGTTCGCGAGAACCATCATCAAAACCTATGGCGGCGACCCATCACAAGTTCCTTCCTGGCCCCACAAAGATTACGACACCATCTACGTCTTCAAGATCACGAGAAGCGAAGGACAGAAATCAATCACCTTCACCATCGACCACGAGAACCTGGATAATCTAAGCGACACCTGCCCCTGAATTCGTTGAAGGGAAATAACTCTGACGGCGATGTATGGCTGTTTCCTTTGACCAGATTGTTCCCTGGGGACGCTCCCGCAGGGAGTATGAGTTGATGTTTCACCTGCGTGCGGAGGATTTGTCAGGCGGAGTGCTCGACTGTGGAGGCGGCCCCGCCAGTTTCACCGCGGAGATGGTGGCGTCCAATATCCGTGCGGTTGCCGTTGATCCAATCTACGCATTTTCTGGTTCAAAGATTTTGGAGCGGTTTGAAGCCGTCGTGGAACCAATGATTTCCCAGGTTCGCGCTACGCCAGAGGATTGGACGTGGAGTTACCATCGCGACCCAGACGACCTTTGTGCCAATCGCCGGGCGGCGATCGAGAAATTCCTGGCGGACTATGAACGGGGACTGCGAGAGCAACGGTATATCACAGGTGAACTACCTTCACTTCCCTTCGATTCCGGTTCGTTCGGGCTCGCGGTTTGTTCCCATTTGCTCTTTCTCTATTCCGATTTGCTTTCCGAGGATTTTCATGTCCGCTCGGTGCTTGAGCTGTGTCGGATTGCCGGCGAGGTCCGCCTCTTCCCACTCTTGACGCTTCGCCGCGAGCCTTCCCCGCACCTGGCAGCGGTACGTTCCGCTCTTGATTCCAAGGGGTTAACCAGTGAGATCGTTCGCGTGGATTACGAGCTACAACGCGGCGGCAACCAAATGTTGCGGATATTTCGGGCATGACCGTGCCGCCAAGTGAGACCTGGTGAGAAAAGCCGCGCGCCAACCACCAACAACATCCCAATCACTTCTTCTGATCTACCGGTTGCCCGGGCGCCACGGTTGACGGCGGTGCATTGGTCTGCGTGCCCATCTTCTGGAAGACACCCCGCAGGAGCCAGTGCTTCTTCAATCCTTGCACAAGGTTGTCGGTGTTCACCACCAGGCCGGAGATCTGTGCGAGAATCTTGTCGTTCGACTCGACCTGCGCGTTGAGATTGCTGGTGATGGCGGCGAGGTTCAAGATCGTGTCGTTCAGGCTCGCGACCACCGCAGTGAGATTTGTGTGCACATCGTTGGGGACAAGCCATTCGCCGAGTGACCCGTGCGGGTCGAGGAGGTTCGTGGTGATGACGGTCAGGTTGGTGATCAGCGGCTGCGCACTGGCGACAACCTGGTTCGCGCTGGCCGTGAGTTGCGCGGTATTGGTCAACACCGTGTAAAGCTGGTTGGTCAGCCCAAGAATGTTGGGCAACGCCGACTCAACAGTACTGACCAGTTTCTGCGCGCGATCGCTAAGCGAGGGTTGTTCATCGGGATCGAGGCGGACTCCCTTGTGCACTTTCCCAATCGGCACCCAGTGGTCGTGAATCCACAACTCCGCTATCTTCCCGCCCTCTTCCTTCACGGTCGGCATCCCCGTCTCACCGGCCGTGATCTCCAAATCACGGCCGCCGAGCAGGCCGACGGCCGCGACGCGCACCTTCGAATCCGACCAAATGTAGCCGTAGTAAGGTCGCCGAACTTCCATGCCGACGAAAACTCGATGCTCGGCGGGCGACTGCGCGGTGATGGTGGTGATGTTGCCAACCTCAAACCCCATGAGCACGATGGGATCACCGATCTTCAACCCTTCAGCGCTCTGTACAAAGGTAAAGTAGGGACATTTCGGGATGAGCCAGCCCTTGCGTTGCGCGGTGTGATACAGGTAATACCCAAACCCCACCAGCAGCACGAGCGCGGCGAAGATCACGAAGAAACCGACAATCTTCTCGACGCGCCGCAATCGCGTCCGTAGCTGGGGTGTCAAATCCTGTATCGCCATATCAAAACTCCTTCATGAGAAAATCCCGCACAACCGGCTCAGCGCTGGCCGACAACTCGTCTCGTCCGCCAACAACCTGGAAGCGTCCGCCTTCCACCACCGCAAAATGGCTCGCCACGTCGATCCAACCACGAAAATCGTCTGCGCTGGCTACCAGTGTCAGTGGCTTGCCCTTGGCACGATGACTTTCCTGCAATTGCTTCAGAAAATCCAGCCACCAGCGACATTCACGAAGCGATAACGTCGAGAGCGGATTGTCCAGGAACAGCACCTCAAAGGATTGCGCCAGGGCGCGGGCCAAACCGACTCGTTGCTGGACGCTCAGGCTCAGGTGGCTCGGCATCTCGCCCGCGTAGTCCTGCAACCCCGTCAGCGTGAGCAACTCATCCACCCGCGCTGCAATACCGGCCTCGTCCATACCGGGATGATACTGCATCGGCAAGGCAATATTCTGGGCCACATTCAAAAGGCTGAACAACCGTCCCCTCTGCTGGAAAACATACCCGATGCGCTGCCGCCAGTTCACCCGGTCCTTCTCATGCGCTTCCGCCACATCCTGCCCCAAAATCCGCAGAGTTCCCCGCATCGGCCGATTAAGTCCCCCCGCCGTCATTAACAACGCCGACTTCCCGCTCAACGGCCGCCCACTCACCACCCAAAAATCCCCCCGCCCAATCCGCCAGTTGACATCCCGTAACAACACTACCTCCGGGTTGTCCATATACGAGACCTCCACGCCCACCAACTCGATGGCCGCGGCATCCGTCTTTACATTCTTGGTAATGGCGTCACTCATGCCGGTACACCTTGCTCATTTCGATAAGAAACAATCGCCGAATAGCATCATAGCCGCGATCGTTCGGGTCCTCCAGATTGTCAAAGTACCAATAGTACGGATCTTCCTTGCGGTAGTTCTCGTTGTGGCGGTCCGCGCAATGGATACCATGTCCCAGAAATGCGGCGTGAAAGTCCACCAAATGCACGTTCGTGTAACTGTGGCACGTCTGCCCAATGATGTCGTTAAAAAGCGGCAACACTTTCAATCCATCCGGCCAGGCCGGTAGCGCAATATGGGCGTGCTCGATGTCCCCCACCCCATCGGTCGGATCATAAATATTGGCGAGAAAAACCTCGCAGCCCCCCGGAAACTTCCGGATCAACCCGTTCAGTATCGCCTTCAACCGAACGCGAAAATTGTCCTTCCATTGCAGTGCCTGCTCATAAGTACAACCGTACATCGCACCATCGCGAGGAGCCGACCGACCATAATCATGGATCAAATCATTGCCGCCAGTCGTGATCACCACGATGCCATGAACCGACGGTGGATATGATTTTACGCCCGGCAGTTGATCCAGGTGTTCTTCGGAAACCGTATAGCTAACCGAACGGTTTTGGAAAGTGATGTCCGGGAGCACATGGCGCAGGTCCCGCCCTTGCATGTCGGGATACTTCGCATCATCGTTCTGCAAGAGCAATTCAAAGTAACCGTGCCTCGCACTCGCCCCGAATCCCGCCGTCACACTGTCGCCGATCCCGACAAGGACGAATTGGTTCGTTGACCATGTTTTTTGGAAGGCCTCTACCGCAACAGTCGGCCCGGCGGGACCCGACCCTGCCGGGTGTTTGTATCTTCCAAAAAGATAATATCGGGCAACGAAATACCCGATAAGCACAACCAGCGCCGTCTGCCAGCGAATGTGGTACCACCGCAACGGTCGCTTCGTTTTCCTTTGCATCGTCCTAAAACAGGTAGCCCAACAAGAAGAACGCGTCGAGCAGCACGCAGGCCGTCACGCTTTCGACGACCGCGCGCGCGGTCACCTGTGAGACTTCCTCAACATTTAACGGACGCGCCAGGCCGTGATAGCAGTTCACCACCGCAATCACAGCGCCGAACAGGATCGACTTCAGCGCGAACAACGCGAAATCCTCCCAGCGTAGCGAATTGTTGAGTTGCGCGAGATAATCCGTCAGGGTCAGCGGCACGTCCTCCAGGAACGCAAACAGATAACCGCCGGCAATCGCGATCAGCACCAGGTACGTCGTGAGGCAGAACACCGCCGTGGCCAAACCAATGACGCGCGGCATGACGAGGTAGTGGATCGGGTCAATCCCCAACGATTCCAACGCCTCGATCTCGCCCAGCGCCCGCATTGTCCCGAGTTCGACAACATTCGCAGTACCCGCGCGCGCCAGGACGATCAGCGCCGTCACCAGCGGGCCGAGTTCGCGCACAATCACGGTCACCATCACTGTCCCAATGTATTGTTGCGCCCCGACACGGGAGAGCAGGGCGACCGTCTGACCGACGATCACCAACCCCAGCGCCCCGCCAATGAAACTGATCATCGGCAGCAACCGCACCCCTGCATTCCAAATCTGTGTGAAGATCAGCGGATGGACCACGCGCTTGGAGGAGTTGAATTTGGTGAACGTGACCCCCAGCGTGATGACGGCAAACGCGCCCAGTTCCCGCAAAACGTCAAGCGTATCGATGATCCGCGCGCCGACGCGCTCCGCACGGGTGCGAACTTCAGATATTCCGTCAATTAGACTTGAGACCGCTTTCATCAGTCGAGCTGACGCAATTTGTCCCCAGATGCCGCCGATGACAAGGACGATGTTTCGGCAACTCAACCCGCCAACAACGCACCGTAGCGAAGATTGCGAACGCTCACCGTCAATTCGCCCGCTCCCAACACTTCCATGGCAACGTCAAACACCGCGCTACCCGCAACGATGATGTCCGCACGTTCGGGTGGCAACCCCGGCACGTTCTTGCGTTCGGCCAACGACATCTCATCCAACCGCTGCACCAACCCACACAGCGCCTCCTGCGAAATCGTCGCGTGATCGACCATGCCCTGCTCCATCCGGGCAAGAGTCGTGATCGTTCCACCGGTGCCGATCATCCGACCGCCAGTCATTGTGTACCTTGCCAGTGCCGGGCCCAGAACCGCGCGCACATGCTCACGGAGTTCCGCCAATCTTCCCTCACCAAACCGTTCGGTGAGCCGCACCGCTCCCAGCGGCAAACTCTGAAAGAGTTCCATCTTCCCGTTGCACCCCTGAATAAACTCGGCGCTTCCCCCGCCGACATCCAACACCAGGAGCGGCGTGCCCTTCCATTCCAGATCGTTCGACACCCCGCAGAAGATTAGCTCCGCTTCCCGGTCGCCAGAAACCAACTGAACCTCTAATCCGCACTTCTGGTGCACCGCGTGGAAGAACTCATCACGGTTGGCAGCATCACGGCACGCGCTGGTGGTCAGCGCGACAATATTGGTCGCGCCATGGGCCTTCGCCTGCGCATGAAAGTCATCGACGACTTGAAGTGTCCGGGCAATCGCGGCCTCCGAAAGGCGTCGGTTCTCGTTGACGCCTTCACCGAGTCGTGTCGTGCAGTCCTTTGTCAAAACTGCAACCACTTGCCCCTGTTGCACATCCGCAACAAGAACTTTCACGGTATTCGTCCCAATATCAATGACAGCACATCGCATCGCGGGTTGTTCATAACACGACCAGTCGCGCCCGGCAAATCTCGAAAAAATTGCTTGCCTCGATTCGACTTTGTGATAGTTTTCACACACTTTTTGGTTGCCCGAACTGACGTTGTTGCAGGCGAATCCCGATGAATTTGGGCAAAGATTACCAAGGCATGGGCCGGTACATGGCCTTGGGCACACAGATGGTCATAACAACAGTGGTTATTGCGGGCATCGGCTATTGGATCGATACGAAAACCGGTAAATTCCCGGTGTTTCTGATTTTGTTCTTTCTGTTGGGTTCAGCGGCCGGGTTTCAGGTTGTGTATCGCGCCTTTCGTGACGGCGGAGCGAAGCCGAAGTGAACTTCGGTCGTCCGGAAATTCTGGGGATCGTCTTCGGCGTGCTGATTGGCGGAGTGAGTGCCGCCTTGCAGATTCACGAGTTGCGCCTGAAAAGCCAGATCGCGCAGCCGAAGGGGGTGTCGGTGTTGATCCCCGGGGCAGTGGGGAGGCTACTGTTCGTAGTCGTGGCCTGGTGGCTGGCATTCGAGTACACGGAAGCGGACAAATACTGGTTGACGGGCGCTTTGGCTGTTACCTATACTGCGCCGCTCTTAGTGCAGTTAAAGCAGTTGATTTTTCCCAAGAGGTAGGACTTAGCGATGGGCGAGCACCATGTAATCGTACATAAAATGATTGAGCTTTTCGGGCTCAATTTGAGCATCACGAATTTCGTCGTGATCCTGTGGTTGGCGGCGTTGTTGACCTTTCTTTTCCTGGTCGGCGCGGCGCGCGCGGTGAACGAAACCGGCACGGGACGCTTCGCGAACCTCGTGGAATCGATGCTGGATTTCGTGCGTGAGAACGTTTCTGATGCGTTCATGGGACATCATGGCGCGAAGTGGTTCCCTTTCGTGGCAACGATCTTTTTCTTCATCTTGTTCAACAACCTCGCCGGCCTGATTCCCATTCCCAGCTACTTCCATGCGGGTACCAGTAACCTCAATGTGACCGCCGTGCTGGCCATCGTCGTATTTCTTGTGGTTCAGGCTGTAGCCGTCAAACAGCACGGTCTCAAGTACTACGTGGGGTTGCTCTTCCCGAAGTCCGCACCGTCCTGGCTGCGATTTACGCTGATGCCCTTCATTGAATTGATCGGCGTTTTTGCGAGGCCTTTTTCCCTCGCCATTCGTCTTTTCGCCAACATGACCGCCGGCCACCAGATCATCCTTGTCTTGCTAACCGGTGAATTGATCGGCGTGACGTACTTGTTGCAGCAGGGCTTTTTCATGAAGCTTTTGGCCCCGTTGCCGTTGGTTGGGGTGATCGTAATGGATGGCTTTGAAATTTTTGTGGCCTTCATCCAGGCCTTCATTTTCGCCTTGTTGACCGCGTTGTACCTGGGCGAAGCACTCGAAGAATCACACTAGCAGAATCACATACTTGGAGAACATCGAATGGACACGAATACAGTAACGCAAGCAGCGCAGATCATCAGCACCGCGGCGCTGGCCAAGCTGGGCGCTGGTCTGGCGGTCGGCCTGGGCACGCTCGGCTCCGGCGTCGGCATCGGCGTCATCTTCGGCAAAAGCATCGAGTCGGCCGCGCGCCAACCCGAGGCGCTACCGTTGGTGCAACGCTTGATGTTCACGGGCTTCGCCCTCGTCGAAGCGCAGGCGCTGTACGCCCTGCTCATCACGTTCATCTTGCTCGCCGCGAAATGACCGTCCCATGAAGACACTTCATCGCATGATCCGTACGTTCCTCGCCACGTTGAGTTTCGTCGCCCTCACCGGCGCGGTGGCCTGGGCGGAGGAAGCGGCAACGGCGCCGCCTCCCGGCGAAGGCAGCCAAATTCCGCCAACCGACTGGGGCTTGCAGATCTGGACGCTGGTCACCTTTGTGATTTTGCTCGTGCTCCTGGCGAAGTTCGCTTTCAAGCCCATCGCCCAGGCGCTCGACAGCCGCGGCCAGAAAATCAAACAGTCCATCGACGATGCGGAGAAATCCCGCGCCGAAGCGAAGAAGCTGATGGAGGACTACCAGAAGCAGATCGCCGAAGCCCGCACCGAGGCCGGCAAGGTCATTGAAGAGGCCCGCCAACTCGGCGAACGCGTCCGCAAGGAAGTCGTCGAGAAAGCCAATGCCGAGGCCTCCGCGGTCGCGCAGCGCGCGCAAGAGGAAATTGTCCGGCAGAAGGAAAAGGGCATCCAGGAGTTGAAGGACACCGTCGCCGCCCTCTCCGTCCAGATCGCCTCGAAGGTGATCGAGAAGGAAGTCAATGAAGCGACTCATCGTCAACTAATCGACACCCTGATCAAGGACCTCGGGAAAGTGCAACCCTCCTGATGACCGACTGATCCCCATGCCGCACGATCCCATCAATACTGGTTACGCCCGCGCCCTCTTCGAGATGGCGCAAGCCGAAGGCGTCGTCACCCGTGTCGAGGAAGAACTGTTCCGTCTTCGCGAGTTGCTGAAGAAGAATCCCGACCTGCTGGAATTCCTCAAAGACCCGAACGTCACACATGAAGGCAAGCGCCAGGCGCTCACCACTCTCTTTCAGGGCCGCATTCATCCACTCGTCCTCAATACGCTCATCACCCTGAGCGATCTGGATCGCGGGGGCCGTGTATTGCACGTCATTGAAGAATTCGACTCCAGCGCCGATGATGCGCGCCAGAACGTCAGTGGCGAAATCACCACCGCGATTACGCTGGATGACGCCACGCTCAAGCGCCTCGCGGTGGAGTTGTCCCGCATCACCGGCAAGAGCGTGCAACTTTTCCAAAGGGTTGACCCGGCGATCCTCGGCGGCGCCATTATCAAGGTCGGCGAACAGATCATTGACGGCAGCCTGCGCCGCAAGCTCGATCAAATTAAAGAACGTTTAGCGCAGTAACGAGGTAGACCATGGCAGACACACTTTCACTCGACTCCCAACAGATTTCCGACGTCTTGCGTCGCAGCATTTCGGAATACAAGTCCGAAGTCAGCGTCCAGGAAGTCGGCGAGGTCATCGATTGCGGCGACGGTATCGCCCGCATTAAGGGCGTGCCCAATTGCATGGCCGAGGAAATGTTGGAATTCCCCAACAATATCTTCGGCATGGCGCTGAACCTCGAAAAAGATCAGGTCGGCGTGATGATTCTCGGCGATTTCACCCAGATTTCCGAGAACGATCTCGTGAAACGCACGGGTCGTCCGTTGTCCGTGCCCGTGGGCGAGGAATTGCTCGGTCGCGTCGTCAATGCCATCGGCCAGCCCATCGACGGCAAGGGCCCGATCAACACCAAGAACCTTCGCCCCATTGAATCCCGCGCCCCAAGCGTCATCGAACGCGAACCCGTGAAACAGCCGCTGCAGACCGGCCTGAAGGCCATCGACTCGATGATCCCGATTGGTCGCGGCCAGCGCGAATTGATCATCGGCGACCGCCAGACAGGCAAGACCGCCATTTGCCTCGACACAATCATCAACCAAAAAGGCGGCGACGTCGTTTGTATCTATGTCGCGATCGGCCAGAAGAAGTCTACCGTCGTCAGCGTCGTGGAAACGCTGGAGAAGTACGGCGCACTGGATTACACCATCATCGTCAGCGCCACCGCCAGCGACGCCGCGCCGATGCAATTCGTCGCCCCGTACTCGGGCTGCGCGATGGGTGAGTATTTCCGCGACCTCGGTCGCCATGCCCTGATCATTTACGACGATCTTTCCAAGCACGCCGTCGCGTATCGCCAGGTTTCCCTTCTACTCCGCCGCCCGCCCGGCCGCGAAGCGTTCCCCGGCGACATCTTCAACCTGCACAGCCGGTTGTTGGAGCGTGCCGCAAAACTCAATATCGATGCGCCCAAGCTCAATCCGGTGTATCCGAAAGGTGGCGGCTCCCTCACGGCGTTGCCCATCATTGAAACGCAGGAAGGCGATTACTCGGCTTACATTCCGACGAATGTCATCTCCATCACCGACGGACAGATTTATCTCGAGTCGGACCTCTTCTACGCGGGCATTCGCCCCGCGGTATCGGTTGGTCTCTCGGTCAGCCGCGTCGGTGGCAATGCGCAAACCAAAGCGATGAAGAAGATCGCCGGCACCTTGCGCCTCAGCCTGGCGCAGTATCGCGAACTCGCGGCCTTCGCGCAGTTGTCCAGCGATCTCGACAAGGGGACGAAAGCGCAACTCGACCGCGGCCAGCGCATGGTTGAATTGCTCAAACAGCCGCAATACCAGCCGATGACCATGGAAGACCAGGTGGCAGTGATCTGGGTGGCCACCAACGGTTATATCGATGGCGTTCCTGTCTCGGCCATTCGCCAGTTTGAAATCGAGTTCCTTCAGTTCCTCAAGAGCAAATATGCTACGGCGGTCTCGGGCCTCCGCGACCGCAAGGAGCTCACCGAGGAAATCGTCTCGGGCCTGAAGAAAGCCGCTGAGGAATTCAAGGGCCTCTTCTCCGCCAAGTAAGCTGTCATGGCCTCGCTTCGCGATATTCGACGCCGCATCAAGGGCGTCAAGAACATCCGCCAAGTCACGCGCGCAATGAATATGATCGCCGCCGCCCGCCTGCGACGCGCGCAAAGCAAGGCGGAGTCAGCGCGGCCCTACGCGGAACGTCTCTCCGAGATTCTCCAGGACGTCGTGACCTCCAGCGGCGGCGCGGCCCGCCATCCATTGATGGCCGACCGTCCGGTAAAAAACGTGGCCTTGGTATTGATCACGGCCGACCGTGGTTTGTGCGGCCCGTTCAACGCCGGCATCCTCCGCGAGGCGCAGCGATTTTTCAATGACCAAACTGTGCCAGTGGAAGTCATCACGGTAGGACGCAAGGGTCGTGACCATTTCCAACACCTCGGCTACAAGATTTCGCAGCACTTCCCGCAACCTTCGCGTGACGTGCGCCTGGAGGAAGTCGCCAGCATCAGCAAACGGATCATTGCCGATTACGGCGCAGCCAAGTACGACAAGGTTTACCTGGGTTACGCGAAATTTGTCAGCGTGCTGCGGTCGGAACCGAAAGTGATCCAGTTGTTGCCGCTTAATCGGCCGGAAACGGCCAAGCAAGGGCCGAAGACGGCCTATCAATTCGAGCCTGACGTGGATGAACTGCTGGACATATTGCTGCCGCAGTACATCGAAGTCCTGGTCTATCGCGCGCTCGTCGAGTCGCTGGCCAGTGAGCAAGCCGCGCGCATGGTGGCCATGAAAGCGGCCACGGATAGTGCGTCCGACATGATTAACAGCCTGACCCGCGAATACAACGGCGCCCGCCAGGGCTCCATCACCACGGCGCTGTTGGAAGTCGTTGCAGGCGCCGACGCGTTGGCGAAGAAAGAATAGTTTTACGCAGGAGACAAAAGCACCATGAGCACAGTCGAACATCAAAAAGGCAAGGTCGCGCAGGTCATCGGGCCGGTGGTGGATATCGAGTTTTTCACCGAGAACTTGCCGCCAATCAACCAGGCCATCACGATCGATGACAAGACGCATGGCATACATCTGACGTGCGAGGTCGCGGGCCATCTTGGCGACAACACCGTCCGCACCGTGGCAATGAACCTGACGCAAGGCCTCGTGCGCGGCATGGAAGCCATCGACACCGGGTCGCCCATCACGGTGCCCGTCGGCCCGGCGGCGCTCGGCCGCATTCTTGACCTGCTCGGCAATCCTATCGATGGCAAGGGGCCCATCGATGCGAAGATGAGGCTACCGATCCACCGCCAATCACCGGCGTTTGAGGACCAGGTGCCGGCGACGAAGCAGTTTGAAACCGGTTTGAAATCCATCGACCTGCTCGCCCCGTTTGCCAAAGGCGGCAAAGTCGGTTTGTTCGGTGGTGCGGGCGTCGGCAAGACTGTCCTCATCCAGGAATTGATCCGCAATATCGCCAAGGAACACAGCGGCTACTCCGCTTTCGGTGGCGTCGGCGAACGCACCCGTGAAGGCAACGATTTGTATCTGGAAATGACCGAGTCGGGCGTCATCGCCAACACCGTGATGGTATTCGGCCAGATGAATGAGCCGCCGGGTGCGCGTCTGCGCGTGGCGCTCTCCGCGTTGACCGAAGCCGAATACTTCCGCGATTACGAGAACAAAGACGTGCTTCTCTTCATCGACAACATCTTCCGTTTCACACAGGCCGGTTCGGAAGTGTCCGCGTTGCTTGGCCGTATGCCAAGCGCCGTTGGTTATCAACCGACGCTGGGCACGGAAATGGGCGACCTGCAGGAACGCATCACCTCGACCAAGCGCGGTTCGATCACCTCCGTGCAGGCGGTTTATGTGCCCGCCGACGATATCACCGACCCCGCGCCCGCGACGACATTCACACACCTGGATGGTTCCATCGTGCTTTCGCGCCAGATCGCCGAGCTCGGCATCTATCCCGCCGTCGATCCGCTCGCCTCGACTTCGCGCATTCTCGATCCGCTGGTCGTCGGCGAAGAACATTACAAGATCGCGCGCGGCGTGCAGCAGGTCTTGCAACGCTACAAGGACCTGCAGGACATCATCGCGATCCTGGGTATGGAAGAACTGAGCGAAGAGGACAAACTCACCGTCTCCCGGGCTCGCAAGATTCAGCGCTTTCTCTCCCAGCCATTCTTCGTTGCCCAACAATTTACTGGCTTTGAAGGCAAGTACGTTCGCGTGGCCGAGACCATCCGCAGTTTTCGTGAAATCCTGGAAGGCAAGCATGACGATCTGCCCGAACAGGCGTTTTACATGGTTGGCACGATCGAGGAAGCCCGGGCCAAGTCCGAGAAGATGAAAGCATAAGGGATTCATGGCCGACGAGAAGACATTCCCATTCGAAATCCTCACGCTGCAAAAACTTTTCCTGCGCGAGGAAATCCGCTTCGTCATTGCCCCCGGCCAGGAGGGCGTGTTCGAGGTTCTCGCGCATCATGCGCCGTTCGTGTTCGCGCTCAAGCCCGGTCCGTTGCGGATTCGCCTGCCCGATGGGCAGGAACAGTATGTCGCTGTCGGCACCGGATTCCTCGTGGTGCAGAAGGAGCGCACGACGGTGCTCACGCGCAGCGCCGAGCGTCCCGAGGATATCGATGTGGAGCGCGCTCGCCGTGCGAAGGAGCGGGCGGAACAGCGATTGCAGCAAAAGTCGGCCGATTTTGAAACGGCCAGGGCAGAGGCCTCTCTCCAACGCGCACTTGCGCGTTTGAAGGTTGCGGACTATGCTCTTGCCAAGCGATGAGCAAGAGCCCCCACGGTTGGGATAGACCGGATCTTGACGCGCGCCTTTCCGCGCACGTGCGTGCCTGGAAGAAACCCAAGAATCACGGCACTTCCCGTTCTCCCGAGCTTCATCAATTCATCACCATTTCGCGTCAATACGGCTGCGAAGGTGCGGCGCTCTCCCATCGGCTCGTGGAAATTCTGAATGAACGTTGCCGCCCCTCGTTCGCCTGGGCCGCCTACGATCACGAATTGCTCAGTAAAATCTCAACGGATCCATCACTTCGCAGTAACGTAGTCGGGGCGCTCGACAGCCGGCGCCGCGAAAGGATGGGCAAACTGTTTGACACAATTCTCGATCGGAAAGCGCACGACGCGTCGGAGATGCGTCCCTTGGCCGAAGTGGTCCGCTCACTGGCCATTTTCGGGCGTGCCATTCTACTCGGGCGGGGCAGCTATCTGATCACGCAGGATTTGAAGACCGGTCTGCATGTAAGGTTGGTCGCTCCCCTCGATTGGCGTGCTCTCCATGTGGCTGCCACTCGTGAAGTGACTCATGGCGAGGCCAAGAAGATCATCACGGAAGGCGCACGGCGTCGCGAGCAGTACCTGCGCACGCATTTCGTCCAGGACCCCGAACATCTCATCCACCCCGATCTGGTGATTGATAATTCACGATTCAACCTCGTCCAAATCGGTGAGATCGTGTTCACAGCGGTGAGTGCACGGCTCGGCAAGATGCTCGTCAGCGTGTAGCGGACCTTACTTCTTCCAGTACGTCTCTTTCGTGCCGGCTTTCTTGTTGCTCCAACGGGCCAGCGTGAACAAGGCGTCACTTAACCGGTTCAGGTAAGGGGTCACAAACTCGCCGACCTTCTCCTCCTTGCTCAAGCGGACGCAAAAGCGCTCGGCTCGACGGCAAATTGTCCGGGCCACGTGCAATTGCGCGCCGACCGGGCTACCGCTGGGGAGGATAAACTCCTGCAATGGCCCCAACTCCCTGGTCAACTCCTCGATCTGCTTCTCCAGGTCGGCTACGTGCCGGCGCTCAATGCGCGGCATGCCTTTTTGAAACTTGTCTGGAGGCGTGGCCAATTCTCCGCCGAGATTGAACAAATTATTCTGGATGTGGCGCAGGCGCGCATCGAGATCAGGATCGCTATTCAGGGACCGAACCACTCCGATCGCTGAGTTCAATTCGTCCACTGTGCCGTACGCCCAGACGCGTGGCGAGTCTTTGCTGACGCGCCCGCCACCGACCAGTCCCGTCGTGCCGTCATCACCGGTACGCGTGACGATGTTGGTAAGCCGCGCCATTGGCGTCTAGCATTTCTGAAATTTCGCCGGGATCAGGCACATGAACTTGAAGGCCTGGTCGCTGGCGTTCTTGAACTGGTGCTGTTCGTCGGCCGGAATGTAGAGTACATCACCGGGCTTGATCGCCACTTCCTTGCCCTCATGCCAGACCGTCCCCTGCCCTTCCATCACGAAGATCTCGTGCTCGTACGGATGATGGTGCAAAGGCGTGTGCCCACCGGGCGACACCTCAAAAATGCGCATTGCGAAATTCGGTGCGCCGTCGCGCGCCGTCACCGCGAGCTTGACCTGACAATCTTTCGCGCCATCCATATCCACCTTTTCCGAAGGAATCTCTTTGACGCTGGCAATCTTCATATCGCTACTCTCCCATCACCACTGATTCTACCATTTGCCCACGCCGTGCTGAAGTGTTTTCGATGAACTTGATGGCCGGCGCCGACACGCCTATCATGGAACCCATGAAAAGCTATCGCAAGGAACTCTGGTTTAATATTCCTTCCCGACGCGGCTTCGTCAACATCACGCCCGAGGTGGAGACCTGTCTGCGGGAAAGCGGGGCCAAGGAAGGGCTGTTGCTCTGCAACGCTATGCACATTACGGCCAGCGTGTTTATCAACGACAATGAATCTGGATTGCACCAGGACTTCGAAAAGTGGGTGGAGAAACTGGCTCCCGAGAAACCCCATTCCCAATACGCCCACAATGGTTCCGAGGACAACGCCGACGCGCATCTCAAACGCACGATCATGGGACGGGAAGTAGTCGTTGCCATCACCAAGGGGGAACTGGACTTTGGTCCCTGGGAACAAATCTTCTACGGCGAATTCGACGGCAAACGCCGCAAGCGAGTGCTCGTAAAGATCATCGGCGAGTAATGATACTTCAGGCCCGAACTTCAGATACCAACTCGTGTTGGCGTTCGGCTGAGAAATGCTGCACAAGCACGGCCGTCAACGCGAACACGGCCATGAATGCCCAGTCGCCGATCACGGTGCCGCGTAGGAACGGCAAGCCGGCGGCGTAGCATTCCGCCAACCCAGAGAAAGTCTTGGCGTAGGGCGCGTTCTCGAGGTTCATCCCAAAGAGCCAGACGGCGAAATTGCTGATCAGAAAGAAAAGGAACGGCGTCGCGAGTGCCGCGCCTATCTTGACACCCAGTTTCCGTTCGCGGGCCCAAAGACCAAGCAAGCCGACCAGTAGGAACGCGCCGTAATCAAACGCGCGCGGCCAGTACAACGCGGGGTAGCCCATTTGCACATTGAGGATTAGATCCGTAAACACCAGCACTGCCAGCGGTACCCACAGAGCGAAGCGGCGTCCGAGGTACATCCCGCCGATCAAGGCCATGGCGGCCAGCGGCGCGATGTTCCACCACTGAAACTCGTGCGCCGCCAGCCGAAAAATCCCCGCCCCCAACACCATCAAGATTGCCAAAATCATGTGATCATTCTGGGTGCGCGGCCTGCGAAAATCAACTCGAAAAGTGGCCTCTTCCCTGTCAGTTCCAAATGGGTCGTTCGCGCGACTCTGAAAGCTGTGCTACCGTGCCATCATGGTTCCCAGCGAACAGGCCTATCGCAGATTTCAGCGGCGTGTCGATCGCCTCAGCTTTCTCATTGTGGCGACCGACATTTCCGAACGCGACATCGGTATCGAGCGGCTGTTTCTGCGCACCGAGGCTGCCCGCCTGTTTCCCGAGCGGTTTCGCTTCTATGAGATGCTCTATGAGAGCCGCTTCCGTCGATTGGTGGAGCAGTTTCGCCACAAGCTACCGGGCAATTAATTTGCTCAATCCCTCGGCCACTGCGTCGGCGTACTCGCGGAAGATGCTTTTCATGGGGGTGCCGTTTACGTCTCGCACGCCTTCGTAATCGCCCAACTGGATGCGTTGATAGACGAGGCGGTTGTTCTGGTAGTACGGTTCGAGAAAAACAACGGGGCCGTTGACGAGCCGGTTGGCCGCGAGGTTGCGGGCGAAGACGTACGGGTTTTCGCCCACGTGAACCGAGCCACTGTTCGGGCCATAGTCCACCGGCGGGAGTTTGGTCGCGTTGGCGAGCGCGGTGGCCACCGCCTCGGCAGCGGCCAATTCCGTGATATGCGAGTGCTCCAGTAGTTTTTCCAACAACCGCAACTTCTGGTCGTCATCCTTCAATTCCGACGGAAGATAGTTGCCGTGCACGAAGACCACCAGCCGGTTGTCATCCACCAGGCTGTGGCATTCATCCCATTCGACGGCGTTCACGTGGAGGCAGATCGTGAGATCGGGCTTAATCTTCTCGTTCAGCAGTTTGGCGCGGCCGGCGATCTCGGAACTGCGGTAGAAGATCATCTCGGCGCGTTTGCGGACGGCGTCGGCAAACGCGGCTTCGCGTTCCAACGGCGGAAAGGTGTCGAAGCGTGTGGACGCCTTGATCTCCTGTTCGGCCTGCGCCTGGAAGTCTTCCGGTCGCTTGTCGGTCACCGGCTCAAAGTTGTCCTTGGTGAGGAACACCTGCGCTCCCGCCACTTCGAGTCGCGCCTTGAGCAGTCGGGCGACCATGAGATTGAGTTCGGCTTCCTGCACAGGGCGGTCCTTGCCCCGCTCGAAGAATCGCTCCTCCATCCGCGCCCAGGCGCCACCGATATGACCGGGATCGAGGGCAATGCGCTTCAGAGATAGTGGATGCGAGTTCGGGGATGAAACCGCGGAAGAGAAGCGCAAGGCGAACAATGGTGGATTCGTCTTCTCGGTTGTCGAGAACACGCTGACAGAGTTGGTGGTGAAGGCCAGGTAATTTGTGAACGCGCCCGACGGGCAAAAGACGTTCGTCAGAAGAGCTTCAAACTCGGCGCGAGAGATTGTTTGCTGGTAGCGCTCCAACATCGACCAATCACCCGCCACACCCACTGTACTCCAGAGGGTTGCGAAGAAAAATGTTAAGAGCCGGGTTCGTCCCATTCGGCGGGGCTCCACTCAAGGATTTCGTTGATGGCCTCGAAGCAGTGAATATTCTCGGCTGCGACGTAGCGATCGCGATCGAGCGCCGCGAGTTCCTCCTGCATCTCCAACTCCGTGCAGTCGCGGACATAGTTGTGGGTGGTGTTAAGCTTGCGAATCCGGGCGGCGCTAAGCGCGTCGAGAAAATCGTAATAAACGCCCGTTTCTTCGTCATTGATTAGCGGCAGGGCGAAGAGTTCACCACCAGCATCAAACTCGTCCTGCTCAGCGGGTGCGAGACGGAGGCGGTCGTCATCCAGCTCGGATTCGAGTTGGAACAACTGGAACGCGGCATCAAGGAGCTGACGCTGGAAACCGTAAGACTGGTATTCCTCCAGCATTTCGACCAAATATACGACCTGCCGCGGGTCAAGCAGGCCGCGGGCGCCTTCACCCCAGTACACATCCGTGCTGGCTTCGTCGAGCCACCAGTTCATGTCGCCACCGAGGCGGACGACAATCCATTTTGGAGGCGTTGGTTTTCCTTTCGTCATGCGGCGACCGAATCTTGCCAAATCTGCTTTGCATTTTGCAACGAGCATCGCCAGAATTCGCACCATGGGAAATGTCCTCGAATACCTGGGCAAAAAGCCGCAGCTCGGCGCGGGTGTATTCATCGCTGACAGCGCGCGAGTGATCGGCGATACACAGATTGGGGAACAATCGAGCATCTGGTTTGGCAGTGTGCTGCGCGGCGACATCAACCGGGTCGTCATCGGCCATCACACCAACATCCAAGACAATAGCGTGTGCCACGTCGCTGACGAACACGCGTGCGTGGCGGGCAATTACGTGACCGTGGGGCACCGTACGATCCTGCACGGGTGCACGGTGGGCGACGAGGTATTGATTGGCATGGGGGCTGTACTGATGAACGGCGTGGTCGTTGGTGAGCAGAGCATCATCGGCGCGGCCGCCCTGTTGACCGAAGGGTTGCAAGTGCCGCCGGGCTCGCTGGTTTACGGAGCGCCGGCCAGGGTGGTCAGCGCGCTCAGCGCGAGGGAACGCGCGAAAATCAAGGGTTGGGCCGAAAAGTATTGCCGAGTGGCGGGGAGTTACTTGATCCCGAGAGCCAACCGACGAGCTTAGGATTGGGTGGGCGTCTTTACCTCTCCGGCCACGCGCCCGGTGGTCGTGGTGTCGCTATTGGCAGTGCGGATTTGAATCTGGTCGCCTTCGCCCGTGCGCGAGGCATCGAGCGCCCCGACGGGAACTTCCAAAACGTAAACGGACTTCTTGACGACACACGTCCGATACGGTGGCAGGGCTTTCACGGCGCGGATGACGCACAGGTCCTTGTCGAGAAACAGCACGTCGATGGGGAAACGCATCCCAAACGTATGGATCCCGTAGCAACGATCCAGAAGGAGGCCTTCACCCGTGCCGAATTGCCCACGGTTCAGCAACCCGACCATGCGTTTCAGGACGGTATTGGCGAAATGGCAATTGTCGGAGACAACCGTTTTCTTCGTGGCGTTAACCAAAACCATCGAAATCCACTCCTGCGCCGTTTACTGGAGTTGCCGCCAAATACTAACGAAGGCCGGACCAAGCAGCACGATGAAGAGCGCGGGGAAAATGAATAGAACCAGCGGGAACACGATCTTGATCGGGGCCTTCATGGCCTGTTCTTGCGCGCGCTGACGGCGGCGGGTACGGATCGAATCCGCCTGAATGCGAAGCGTGTTGGTGATGCTCCCTCCCAAGCGACTGGCATGCACCACGGCCGTAATAAATGTCTTCAGGTCGTCCACCCCCGTGCGGTCACCCAAATCCTCCAGGGCCTCCAGGCGAGGTTTGCCCAGGCGGATTTCATTCAGGGTTTTGGAAAACTCCTCGGCCAGCGGCCCCTTGATCTTGCGCATCGTGTAGCCAACCGCGGCGTCGAAACCCATGCCGGCCTCGACGCTGATCGAAAGAATGTCAATTGAGTATGGTAGGTTGGTGAGGATCTGTTCCTGACGAGTTCGCACCTTCCTGCTGAGCACAAACTGCGGCAGGACGTATCCGCCCACCGCGGCGCCCAGTAGTAGTAATATGTTGAGCGGATCCGTGTACCTGAACTCACCCCCCGGCGAACCCATGGCGAGAATCGCCAGGAACACCAGGACGATGCAACCCGAGGCGCTGAACCAGCACAGGCCAACCAATTGCACCCCGGTCACGCGCGGAAACAGTCCCGCTTTCACGAGTTTCTTGTGCGTGCGCTCGGCCATCTCGGCAGGTGTGTACCCGCGAAACAGTTTCGCGACGTAATCGCCGAGCGGCAACAACACACGCTGAATAAAAGGTTTCGCCAGCTCTTCTTCCGCCGTCTGCGCATCGGCGATCATGATCTGTTCGATGCGTTTGCCAACGGTAAATCGGTCCGAGGTGCGGTAGAACCCGACCGCCGCAAGCACGATCGCCAAAATTGCCGTGATGATGGTGAAGATAAACATGTTAGACCTTTACCGAGACAATTTTGTAAATCATGTAGGCCCCAATCAGTTGCCAGGTTACAGCCCCCACCATCATTAGCACGCCCATCGGAATATCGTAACCCAGAAAATGCCCCATAATGGGCGGCCCAAACATCACGCTGAAATAGTCAGGCGCCGAAAGAATCAGGATCAGAAAAACCACGAAGGGCATGAGACCAACGATGAACCCCGAGAGTTTGCCTTGTGTCGTCAACACGCGCACATCACCCTGAATGCGCAACCGCTCGCGGATGGTCTCGGCAACCTTCTCCATAATCTCGGTCAGATTACCGCCGACATCCTTCTGCACGAGGTACGCGCCGATGACGATGTCCATATCCTGGCTGTTCACGCGTCGCCCGAGGTTCAACAGCGCATCGTCCACCGTTGTACCCAGATTGACCTCCCGCAACATGCGGTTCAATTCCTTGGAAATCGGATCGCCCATCTCCTTGGCGACCAGCTCCAGACCCTTGAGGAACCCATAGCCCGAACGTAGGGAGTTGGTCAGCAACATAAGCGCATCGGCCAGTTGTCGGACGAACTTGGAGCGCCGACGGTTCTGATGCACACGCACGAACATGATTGGCGCGATGAAACCCGCAAAGGCCAGAATGAGACCGCTGTGGAGATAGCCGAGGCCATAGCGACCGATCAGGTATCCCACCGCCACCAGCACCCCTCGCAGTAACAAGTACTCAGTGGGACGCATGGGAATATCAGCCCGCGCCAGATTTTCCTCCACCCGAGACATGTACCCGGGCCCGAATATCATGTGCAAAAACCGCGGAAGCTGACCCAGTTTCTGCAATTCCGTATCGGTGGTTCGCGCGGCTTCTTCTTCGATGCTGGCGTAAGTCTCCAAACGCTCGGCAAGAATGGTCCGTCGTCGTGTCACCTGCAAATACACGCCGTAGCCGAGCAGCAAAATCGCCGCCGCGACCAGAACGATGATCGGTACAATACTTGACATGCTAGCGAACCTCGCTCGTTCTCTTAAAGATCTCCGCGGGCAAATGGATGCTCGCCGCATTGAAACGTTCAATAAACTTCGGCACCATCCCCGTGGCTTGTATCATTCCCAGCACCTTGCCGCCTTCGCCGACGCCCTTCTGCTGGAAGGAGAACAGATCCTGCAAAACGATCACATTGCCTTCCATTCCCTGGATTTCGGTCACGTTGACGACCTTGCGGCTGCCGTCACTCAAGCGCCCGATTTGGACGATCAGATGAACCGCCGCGGCGATCTGCTCGCGGATGGCGCGCGAGGGCAGGTCCATGCCGGACATCATCACCATCGTCTCCAAGCGCGCCAGCGCATCGCGCGGCGTATTGGAGTGAACCGTTGAAATGGAACCTTCATGACCCGTATTCATTGCCTGCAACATGTCGAGGGCCTCACCGCCGCGCACCTCACCAACCACAATGCGGTCGGGACGCATACGCAGGCAATTGCGGACGAGGTCGCGAATCTTGATTTCACCCTTGCCCTCGATATTGGGCGGGCGCGATTCGAGCCGCACCACGTGCGGCTGGTGGAGCTTCAATTCTGCCGCATCCTCGACAGTGACCACGCGCTCGCCTTCGGGAATGAATGACGACAGCACGTTAAGCAACGTCGTCTTGCCCGCGCCAGAACCGCCCGAGACCAGGATATTCAACTTGATCTTCACGCATGCGGCCAGGAACGCCGCCATGCCCTGGGTCAGAGTGCCAAACCCAATCAGGTCTTCCACTGTGTAGGGATCGACAGAAAACTTACGAATCGTAAGCACCGGGCCGTTAAGTGACAGCGGCGAGATGATGGCATTCACGCGCGATCCGTCGGGCAGGCGGGCGTCCACCATCGGGCTGGATTCATCCACGCGGCGGCCCAGTGGGGTGACAATTTTGTCGATGACGTGGCGAATATGTTGGAGATCGCGAAATTGGATGTCCGTCAATTCGAGTTTGCCAAATCGCTCGCAATACACCTGATCGGGGCGGTTAACCATGACTTCGGTGACGGTCGGGTCGCGCAGCAATGGTTCGATGGGTCCGAAGCCGAGAATTTCGTCGGCCATGTCGGAAACCAGCCGATTGCGCATCTGGCGCGAAAAGGGCAGCTTTTCGGAGCGAAGTTTCTCTTCGACCAATTCCTCGACGCGACGACGCAACAACGCCTCGTCTCCTTTTTCGAGAAGCTTCTGGTCAATATTCTGGATCAAGTACGCCAGGATGGCGTTCTTGGATTCAAGATATAATTGTGTGCTGATTTCCGGGGTGTTCGCCATAATCTGCTGCACCTCCTGCTACCTCACATTCATTGCATAAACGAAAACCATTTCCCGGAGCGTTTCTTCACGCTCGTGGCCAGCGGTGATACGGTTTCCGCCAGAGTCAGGATTGCCCTGGACACAGGCTTGCCAGGGCTGGAACTGACAAAGGCCTGCCCGAGATTCACCGATGAACCCACAAGGGCGTCATCACTCGGAATCTGTGTCGTCACCGGAAACTCCAGGATCGTCTCGACCTCGGACGAGGAGATTTCCTTCGAATTGGTGGAGCGATTGACGATGACGCGAATTTTCTCCTTCGGGTAATTGGCGGCAAGGAGATTCTTCAAGTAAAGTTTCCCATCGCGCAATCGCGGCAAATCCATGCCCACCACCACGAGGATCAGGTCTGAATAATCCATCGCGGCGAGGGTGGACTCCAAATTGGCGTAGCCGGTATCGATGATCGTGTATTCGTAATTCTCGCGCAGAGCTTCGAGGATGCTTTGCACCATGTAGCGGGAAAGCGTCGAGCCGTCGAAGGTCCCTGTCAACGGTGCCGCCAGCACCGAGACACCCGACGCGTGCTTGGACATCACACTGTCAACCACATCGTAGTCGATACCGCCGAAACCCGGCAACAGATCGCCCAACGTGCGCTTCGGCGCAACATCCAGAAGCATGGCGACATCGCCGCCCCAAAGGTTCAGATCGACCAACGCCACTTTTTCACTCACGCCGGCCAGGGCCACCGCGAGATTCGCGGCAATAACCGTCTTTCCACAGCCACCGCGCGGGCCGGTGATGGTGATGACCCGTCGCTTTGGGCCTTCGGGCTCAATGGGTTTTGACGGGGCCACCGTGGTCGCGCGTTTCGCCGCCTTGGACTGGATGCCGTGAACTTTGCGCACTTCTTCAAGAAGCCGATCCACCGGAAACGGGCGGGTGAGAAATTCCTTGATCCCGGCGCGGAGCATCTTGTGCCAGACTTCCTGGCCTTCCGAGCCAGTCAGGATGAGGATCACGCCCACTTCGGGCATTTCCGATGAGAGCTGTTCGGCGACCGTCAGGCCGCTAACCACCGGCAGGTCTTCCTTGATGAGAACAACTGCCGGCCGCTGCCGCTTGACGAGTTCCAGGCACTCTTTGCCATCGCGCGCTTCTCCAATGACCTCAATGTCCTGCTCGTTGGCAAGCTGGCCCTTCAGCTTCTCGCGCTCGCTGAGTTCATTTTCCGCAATGATGACGGTGATACGATCCATAGTTCCAGCCTACATCGCTCTTGCCAGCATATACCTAGCAATTTCGATACCGGCAAGTACCAGCGTCATGGCCATTACTCCGCCGGGCGGGCCGGAGAATAGTTTGTGGCTGGTTCCGGGGCCGGAGTCCCGTCTGCCGGTTGGGCGGTTACGGCCGGTGTTACCACCACGGGAGCCGTCGCTACCGGCTGTGCCGGCTTCGCCACCGGCGCAGACTTCGCGGCGGGGGCTGGAGCCGCAGCTGCCGTTGGTTTGGCAGCCTGCTTGGCCCGCTTGGCTCGCTTTACAGAATCTTCATCGTGCACGGGAAAGCCCATATGACGGGGATCGTGTAGACCCCAGTCGTCCTTACTTTGTCGGTCAATTTTCTTATCCGGTGGCTCAATCATCTTTCCCTTGTTCCATGTCGTAATCCAATTTTGCAACGCGGGCGTATGCGCAGCGTTAGCAAAGTCCGCGTCAGTATCCTTGATCACTTCCGGCGTCATGAAAAACAGAACTTCGCGCTTGGTCTGGTCGAACTGCTTATCGCGAAACAGCGCGCCAATAAGCGGGATCTCCGCCAGCCAGGGGAGCTTCCGCAAGATGTCGCGATCAACGTTGTTTTCCAGCAAACCACCAATCACGATCGTCTGCCCATCATTGGCTTGCAGCGTCGTGTCGGCCGTCTTGGCACCGATAATCGGAATACTATTCGCGCCGGTGCCAATCACCTGGCTGACTTCCGCGTGAATGGTTGTATTGATCCGATTTTCACTGTCGGCCGTGGGTTTGATCTTCATGCGCACGCCGACCTCCTTGAATTCCACCGTGAACGATTGCGGCAACTGCTCGACGATGGGAATCTCTTCACCCACGAGAAAACTCGCTTCCTTCCCGCTAAAGGTCACCAAGGTAGGTTCGGAAAGAAGCCGCGCATAGCTCTTCGTGATTAACATGTCCAACAATAAGGTCAACGACACGGTATTCGGTTGGATCGTGCCTCCCGTTGTGCCAAACTCGCTGGCGGTCGGGATGAATCCGCTTACAATCGAGCCGCCACCGACGTACTGCATGGCGTACTGCACCTGGCCTTGCGGTCCGAACCATTGGAAGCCGATGTTCTTGATGGCCTCCGTGTTCACTTCCGCGATGCGGCAACGGATTTTGATTTGGCGGGGCCTCGAAACTTCCAAAAGATTGACGACCTGCGCCTTGTAGGCGCCGGCGATCTGCACGGCGCGCTGCGCTTCAATTTCGTCGTTCACTTTCCCGTCGAGCACCAGCGCATCGCCAATCGCGCGGACGGTAATGTTGGTGTTCCCGACCATCTGGCGGATGGTGGCCGCAGCGGCGTCGTTGCCGACATCAATGCGGTACATCTGGGTTGCCGAGCCATCGCTCTTGACGATCGTCAACGTGGTGACACCGGCTTTCTTGCCGATGACGCTGAGTTCCTTGTCGGACAGGTTTACGACGTCCGCGATGGACGGGTCTGCCAGGGCAATTTTCGAGACATTCTCGCTCGGGATCGAAACCGCTTCGCCGACACTCACCTGAATAGTTTGCTGTTCCGCGCGGGTGTCAGAAACTACCAATAGCCCTGTGGCCAACAGTGTAACAACAATCCCCATTCCCCTCCATTGCATCTTCTTCATTTTACGCTGTCCTTTCCTTTTTCGAATTCCTTTGGACTCCGGCTACTCTTGCGGCACGGTCGTCTCTTGTGAACCTCTATAAATCTGGATTTCCGGCCGCTGATTTCGCGGCGGACTGATAATGATCGGTGTGGACCTCTGGGGGTCGGGTGGAGTCGTGGAAAACCTGAGAGTGTTCGGGCCCAGAAAATCCCGCGTGCCAACACCCTGAGTTGTTATCACGGCCTTCTCATTGAGGCCACGCAAGGCCACGCGCAACGCGCCGGCGCGATCCGCAGCCGTAAGCAACTCGGCTTCTTCCGGTTTTACCGCCAACGTCATCGAACTCTTGGCGCCGGTTTTGCCCTGCTGATCGGTCTCACCCTGGTTGACGGCGAGCACGAGCACGTTTTGCAGGATCATTTGCGTGGTTTCCTGGTGCGCAACCGGGTCCGTGTATGTGGCCAAAACGTCAATGCGGTCGCCGGGTTTCACGGTCGAACCCACAGCCATGACTTCGCCGGCACCAATGGCGATGGCGCGCATGCCGGGGGGGATGTCATACGCCAACCCCGGTGCCTGTCCCTCCCCCAAGAGATCAGTTGCACGAATTTGTTCCTTGGCCTTGATTCTCACCAACGTTGTGTGTCCGTCCACTTCCTTGGGATTCCTAATGGCGCCATCAATGACTAGATCCTTTGGGTATCGGGTCAGTGTAACCATTTCACGGGTTATTTTGGTACGCGCCGGAATGTCCTGCAGCGCGGCAACCACCTCAGTCCAATACTTTTCGGACTGCAACTCGTGTTGCCGCTGCATATTCCAAATAAAATAGACAGCGATCATCGCCAAAATGACCGCAGCCAAAATGATCCCGCCTGCACCAGATTTCTTAGCCATTGAGTCCTCCTTGTTCGACTTTGCGTGCTAAGGCAAGCAGATGCTGTGCCTTGCTGCAAATAATTGCAACATCAAAATTGAGAAAGATAATTTGAGCCCCGTCCCTTCTATATAAAAATGGGAGATCGTCCTCGGGTGCGAGGTATTACCCCCACCAGAGACACCAAGCGACTGTTTGCAAATTCATCTTCAGTTTGAAAACCGTAAGGGGTGAAGAGGCTTCCGCCTGCTTCACCCCCTTGGACATGGTTTGATACTTTGCCAATTTACGGCAAGTTCGCATTCACTGACGACAAGGTGTTATTGACCTTGCCACCAAGGCCCTTCAACACCAAAATCGCCACGACAGCGATGAGAGCCAGGATAAGCGCGTATTCGACCAAGCTCTGGCCCTTCCGCGACTTCAGCCCGCGATACATTTTTCGGAGAGTTCTCTTCATCTCGTTCACCTCCTTCATCTGGCTTTTTCGTATTGCTCAACGATCCAACTGACTTACGTTTATACGAGAGAATGCAATCGCAGCTTACGTGCCACCTTCACCCATTTGATCTCCTAAGGGCTGCCACCGATATGTTATCGCAGCCGCAACCTGCTATCCGCAAATCCCTTAACTGTCACCATGAATAAATCAAGACAGACAGGTGGCGTGGTTCATTTTTGCGCACGTTCATCATTCTTGCCCAACCATCTGGACATGTCGTGAGAAAGTGTTCAGTTGTTGAACAACTTCCCGGCCTCACGACGGATTACATAAAGCTTCGCCCCTGCCTCCAAGAAAAGGTTCGCCCGCTGGATGTCAAACTGCGATTCGAAAATATCCAGAGATTCGCCTGCGGGCACGACTAAGACGATGTCGGACTCATCAAAAACCGGCATCACGCGCACGAAAGTGGTCTGTCGCTCCCGTCCGACCCATTTCGTACTACTTAGAGGCGGCGGCAATGAAATATCCGATACCAGGAGCACATTTCGGTACTCGGGCAGATGATACTCGAATTGTCGAAATCCCCAGTAAAAATCCTCATAACGGTGGTATACGACAACATCTTTCGCGGGCCAGCCTTGTCGAATAGCCCGAAAACACTCCAGTAAGTCGGCATCATGCTTTCGAATCCCCCTGCCCGACATGTTCAGCCCCATAGACATACGTATCACCATGGGAGACGCGTACAGGAATATCTCTACATTTATGGCCACAACAGTCGCGAATACGATTCCCAATCCCCATGCCTTCGTAACCGGCAATTGCTCCGAGAACTTGACCAGTCCGAGACTCGCCAGGATCACGACGGCTGGGAAAAAATTGAGTACATGCCCCGGCAGGGCAACGTACATGAGGAGGTCGAAGAGCAATATGGGAGTGATCCACAACGCCAACACATAAAACTGCCCGTGACAATCATTTGCGGCTGCTCGTTTCTCGAAACAAACCCAATGTAGGAACTGCATTGCCGGTAAAATCGCCGCGACCCATAGTCCCACCCAAAAAGCTCCTCCGATGCAGTAAATGTCTGTCAGGAGCGCGCCAAGGCCTCCGCCCACCCAGAAAATGCGTGGCGCATCATACTGATTCTTCAAGTGCAGCAATTCCATGTATGACGCAAGACCGCCTGCCGATGCAAGCGTCGGCACGAACCACACAAGCGAAAACGTTCCCGCCAACACAATCGCACATGCAAGCTTCAAGCCGCGAGGGCGTGCAAAACCCCACAATACGTATACCCCCAAGGGAATCAGCAGTGGAGCGCTTTGCAGCCGGACTCCCGCCACGGCTGCCAGTAATGCCGCCAGCAAGACGGTATGGAACCACGTCACTCGTTGTTGGATGGCCCGCCAGCACACGAATACGAAATTCACCACCAAGGCACTGTCCACGATAGTCGTCAACGCAACATCGCTGTGAAACCAGCACAACGGGCTGGTTAGCAGGATCAATCCTGTCCCCCAGCCACAGCTACGCCCAAACATCGACGTCGCGAGCAGATATCCCACGGAAACCAGCCATGCCCCGGCAAGAACACTCAGCCACACCAACGCCGCATGCGGTTCACCCACGAAGAGGTTCATCAGCCGACCCAGCATTACGTAGAGATAGAATCCCGGCGCATGCGGCTGTCCGCTGCGGAGATTGTACTCGCCCACCGCCAGCGCAAACTGCGCGCTATCCCAGTGGTAGGCAAACTGGCTGCGAAATGGCACGCGCAGCGCGAGCGCGACCACGAACAGCGCCAGCGCTATCCCGTAGTCGTTTCGCATCAGCGTTGTCGCCCCGACTGTCCCCGCCGATTTACCTTCTTCAACTCTCATTTGGCCATGGGTTGCCTCTCTACAACCGATCACCGCAATAACTTCACTGCCTCTGCGGGCACGAAATACAGGTCGTTCTCAGTTTGCGGCAAGACCTTCGCGCTCGCGAGCGACAGGTACGGGGAGAAGATATCGACCTTTTCCCCCGGTGGCACCACGAGCACAATGCCCTTCTTGCCAATGACGTTCAGTCTATCAACGAATCGGATGCGCCCGTCCCGCACAAGCCACATCGGTTTGCCCGGCGGATGCGAGACCGTTTCGTCGACAACAAACTGGTATTGCTCGTACTCAGGCAGGTAAAGCTGGAAATGTCGCAGGCCGAACAGCAGGTACTCCTGCGAATGGCACATCACGATTTCTTTTGGATCGTAATGCGAGCGAATGAAATGAATCATCGAGCTAAGTTGCCGGTCATGATCGTGAATCTCGCGTCCCGAATGCCAGACACCGCGCAGGAACCCGTCCCACGTTTCCGGCCAGGCGACAAACACCCACACGTTGAAGGCGCACACCGCCGCCGTGGCACAGACAAATCCCCACCGGGGGCGCAGCTGCGCCAATGCCACCGCTCCCAACAACAGCCATCCGGTGACATAGTTCAACACGTAGCCGGGTTGCGAGGTAAACGCGACTAACATCCCAAAGATCATGAGCGGGCCGACCCAAAGCGCCCACACGCCCAGCACCGCTGCGTGATCGCGGTTCCAGCGTTGGCAACGCGCCGCATCCATCTTCGTCACGCGATACCACAAGGCTGCAGCGAAGACCAGCAGGCACAACAACAGCCCGTTCCAGCAAAACGCGGTCGCGTTCGCTACGTTTCCGACAAGTGCGCGCCAACCGCCGCCAGCCAGCGTTGCTTGCGTGTAGGCTTGCGCATGCAAGCGGACGACCTCGCGAAAGGCATTCAGTCCGCCCGAAAGTTTCAACAGCGGCGCCACCCACGCCGCCACCAGGAGCGAGGCGACGATTGCGCCGGTTAGGAATTTCAGTAACCGTTTTTTTTGAAACTTCCAGAACGTCACGAGGACCAGCGGCAGGAGCGCCGGCACGGTTTGCGGTCGCACCCCGGCGATCACCGCCCCCAACACCCCCAGAAGCACCGCGTCAGTCCAGCTACCACCCCGACGCATCGCCTGCCAGCAGAGTAGCACCAATCCGCAAACGAGGCTTGCATCAATCACGTATGTCAGCGCGACACAACTATGAAACCAAAAAAGCGGACTGGTCATCACCAGCAACGCGGCCGCAATGCCTGCGCGGCGTCCTAACATGCTGGTTCCGAGCAAATACATCAACCCCACCAGCGCGCTTCCAAATGTGACACTCATCCATACCAGGCTCGCGTGCGGATCACCCACAAGTACGTTCACTAACCGACCCAACATGACGTACAGGAAATAGCCCGGCGCGTGCGGCTGGCTCACTCGTATGTCGTATTCGTTGATCGCCAACACAAACTGCGCGCTGTCCCAGTGGTATGCAAACTGGCTACGAAATGGCACGCGTAGTGCGAATGCCACTACGAACAGCGCCAGCGCGATCCCATAATCGCTTCGTGCCAGCAACACTCCAACTGTCTCCGTCGATTTACCTTCTTCCACTTTCATCCGGCACTTACTTGTCCTTCTCCGTCAGTTCATCGTCTCGCTCACGCGTCTCTTTCCACTAACAGAGTTGCCGGGGTAGCTCTAGCGCAAACTGTGAAAGTATGTGTTGCAGCAAGGGGACGCCTTTGCTTGAATCAACCACCAATGAGCGATACCCGCGACGGTTCTCTTCTTCGCTGCGACGCGGAAATCTTCATCGTCAGCGCGCTGATTCTTTACCTGGAGTTGGTGCTGATTCGCTGGATTGGCACGGAGATCCGCATTTTCGCGTATCTTGGCAACCTCATCCTGGTGGTGTGTTTCTTTGGCGTCGGGCTGGGGTGCTACCTGTCGGAACGGCCTGCGTCGCTCTGGCGGATGGGGCTGAATATCTTCGTGCTCGCGTTTTGTATTGCCAACCCGTTGCACTGGGAACGACTGGATTTAAAAGTGGTGACGTATTTGCTGGGTGGTTTTGAGGACTACAACATCTGGCAGGTTGGGCCGCAGACACGATTCGTGTATGTACTGATTGGATTATCGGTGCTCGTCGGACTGACGTGGTTGACGTTTTACGTCTTCGTACCCGTCGGACAGTTGTTGGGGGCCTGTTTTCAGAAACATCCGCGGGCGATTCGGGCGTATTCCGTGAACGTCGCCGGCAGCCTTGCGGGCGTTTGGATTTTTCAGGCGATCAGTTTTGCGTCCTGGTCGTCTCCCTGGTGGTTTGCGACCGCGGCCGTCCTGGCCGCGCTGCTCGCCTGGGTGCGCGCGCGATGGGAATGGGCCATGGTCGCCCTCGTTACTGGCGCCGCGCTCGTAGTTTGGCTCGGGCGCGATCCGTCGTGGCGGACGGTCTGGTCGCCCTATCAAAAACTGGCCATTCGCCCGTACGAGGTCACCGAGGGAACCAACAGTGTGTGGCAGGGATATGAGTTGACCGTCAACGATGCCGCCTTCCAACTGCTGCTGAATTTGTCCGAACCGTTCTTGCGGCAGCACACTGACCTGTTCAGCGTGCGCGATGCGCGGCGCAGCTATTATAATCTGCCGTTCGCCTTCAAGCCCGACATCCGGCGGATGTTGATTGTCGGCGCAGGCACGGGAAATAACGCCGCCGCCGCGTTGCGCCACGGTGTCGAATACATCGATTGCGTCGAGATCGACCCGCAAATCTACGCCCTCGGCAAGGAGCTTCATCCCGAGCATCCATACGATTCGCCGCGCGTCCACATGGTGATCAACGACGCGCGCGCGTTTCTGAAGCAAACAACCAACCGCTACGACGCGGTGTGGTTCGCGCTGCTCGACTCGCATACGCTCGGCTCATCGCTCAACAACCTCCGGCTCGACCATTACGTCTACACCCGGGAGAGTTTCCAGGAAGCCAAACGCCTGCTCACTGACAACGGCGTCTTGATCATGAATTTCGACGCACCCCGTCCCTGGGTGGCCGGTCGGTTGTACGGAATGCTCCGCGATCTGTTCCGGCACGAGCCGTTGGTCTTTGACGATGAGCACTCCACGAAATATGGCGTAGGCAGTGGCGCAACCATGATCTGCGCTGCACAGCCGATAACCCTGAAGAACGTCGCGGACCCGGAACTCCGGGACTCGTTGGCGGCAAGCCTGCTGAAACTGGACGGAACCGTGCGCCCGACCACCGATGACTGGCCCTACCTGTACGTTGAGCGCGCCCGCATCCCGAAACTCCATTTGGTGACATCGCTTACGATCCTCGGCGCGGTCCTGATCGCGCAACGACGGCTGGTCGGTTCCCGACAGACGATGAACTGGCATTTCTTCGCGCTGGGCGCGGCGTTTCTGCTGTTGGAAGTGCAGACGGTCAGTCGTGCGACCCTACTGTTCGGTATGACCTGGATCGTGAACGCCATCGTCATCTCGGCGGTGCTGGTCATGATCCTCCTGTCGAATCTCGTGACGTGGCGCTGGCCGCGTCTCCCGCGGGGCGTGATCGTTGCCGGCCTGGCCGTGACAATCGCGCTGCTCGCGCTTGTGCCTCTCGATTGGTTCAACCTACTGAACGGCGCAACCAAGCTCGTTGCGGCCAGCGCGTTTCTGACGGCACCGGTATTCTTCGCGGGCCTGATCTTCATCCGCTCCTTCGCAACCTGCACGGACAAGGCGCGGGCCCTCGGCTCGAATCTTCTCGGCGCGCTGATCGGTGGGTTGCTCGAATCTGTATCGTTCATCACCGGGATCCGCGCGCTGGTCATCCTCGTGGGGCTGTTTTACCTCGTGGCGCTCCGGCTGCGCCCGTCGGCCTCTGTCAACACTTCAGTTCAAGCCTGAAGCTTCATTTGTTCCTCGCAACGGACGGTACACGTAGAAGGCCTCACCGCGGATACCCCGCCCACAACGCTTTTCCATGACGTAATGCCCGGTCGCCGCTTCCAGCCACCGCGCCGGGAACTGCCGCGTCGCGACTTTCTCTTCCAGCGGAAAACTGGCTACGATGGCGTCGAATCCACCTGCCGCAATCCGCTGGCACAACTCGGTATCGTCAAACCTTCCCGCTTCGCGTAGCGCTTCGAGTTGCCGCGGGTGGAGCAGAAACACCTCCCGGGACTGACGCATGGCGAGATACAAATCTTCCACGAGCACCCGTCCTTTCCATTCTCCAAGGCAGTTCGTGATCTGGTCCCACTCCTGCGCCTGTTGTGCGCGTGTTACGCGATGGTCGGCGACCGCGCGCAACCACTCGGAAACGTGTCCGACCCGCGACCACAGGGTCATTCCCGAAATTACGACCGCCAGTCCCAACCAGCCAATCGCGATTCTTGGAGCAAAGTTGTCCGCAACCGGGCCGGTCCCGTGTCGCACCAGCGCGGCGCTTAACACACAAGCTATGGCGAAAGGCTCAAGGTAGTAGTTGAGGTTGGCACCGGCCTTGATCGAGATCGCCACTGCGAGTGCAAAACTGATGGCGTAACTCCGCCGCAAGAGCGTTAACCGTTGATCGCGACGGGTCACCACCCCCGCCAGCCAGCCGCCCGCAAACGCCGCGATTCCCTCGACGATCGCCATGCGCAACAGCCCCCACACCTGGGCGGGCGATACCCAGAGCATGACGGCGCCAAACGCGTTCTTCACAAATGCTCCCCGGCTCAGCGCCTGGGTAATCATGACGCCCGCCGCAACCGCGATCACCCAACAACCGAACATGGCGGCGGCCCGGCCCCATCGTCGCTGCGTTGTCTCGGTAGCCACGATAGCCAGCCAGATCGCGATGGAGGTTTGTTTGTGGAGGAATGCCGCAACCAGCAGGGCTATGGTTGCGGCAAGGGCCAGAGAGGATGTGCGCCGCTGATACAGCCACAGCGCACCCAGCGACAACAACAACGCTGTCGCATCCGGCCGATAGGCAATGGCCCATTGCCAGGCCAAAGCCCCGGCCAACCACAGGAGACCGGCCATCACCGCGAGCGAAACCTCGCAACCGATCTGTCGCCCGAGCGCGTACAGCGCCACGGCCACCCCAAACCAGGCCGTGTAGGTGTAGGCCCGACCGCAAACGATCGTCCCGATCCACGACGTATTTACCAGCCGCGCCAGAGTGCCCGGCACCGCATAGAACAGCGGTCCATATAATGTCACCACGTATGGGGGTCGCGAGAAATCATGATAAGGAGTCTCCCCATTGCGCGCGCAACGCAGCCCGTAGAGGGATTCCGCGTCCGTCGAGAGCAGTTCGCCGTCGAAATCCAGGTTTGACACGAGACGCAAATGCAAGAGTAGGGCCGACGCGAGCAAGATGGCCAATAACGTCCAAAGCAGGCCCCGGCTGCACTTCGCCACCGCCGCGTCACTCATCGTCCGGGCCTCATCGCCCCTCCACTACCAAACTTCCCCGCACAACTCGAGGCAAAATGCCGCCACAGTTCGGCGTTGAACATTCCGGCGGCGCTTCGTAAGCTGCGCGCCATGCCAGCGAACGCAAACCCAACAAAGGCGGAGCCGCAGTCCCAGCCATTGTCACGCCGCGGCGCGTTGCCATGGCTAATGCCGTCGCTGACACAATGGCTGTGGCTGATGATTCTGCTGATCCTGCTCGCCCAACCGTGGCGCACCATGATGGTCGCCAGCGATGGTGATCCGTGCCTGCATTGGCGCATCGGCGAATACATGCTCACAACGGGTCACATCCCGATCCGCACCGATGTGTTCTCGCACACGCGCTACGGTCAGCCCATCGTCTCGAAGGAGTGGCTGTCAGAACTCATCTTCGCTGTTGCGGGTCGCCTGAGGGGATTGTATGGACTGGTCGTCGTCGCCGCGCTGTTGATCGCCACGACCTTCGCCCTGCTCCACCGCCAGTTGTTGCGGGAAACAGGCAATCACGCAGTGGCAATTTTCGTGGCGTTGTTGGCTGCCTGGGCGGCGTGTACGCACTGGCTCGCGCGACCGCATGCCTTCAGTTTTCTGTTCGCCGCGCTCTGGTGTGATGCCCTGCGCCGGTTTGAGCGCGACGCGTCGGCTCTTCGGTTGGGCGTTGTTCTCGGTGTGCTGACACTGCCCTGGGTCAATCTGCATAGCGGCTATCTCGCCGGCTTCATCACGCTGGGTGTATACTGGCTCGGTGCCGTGATCGAACTGGTTCTGGGACGAACCGACCGCGTCCGCTGGCTCGTGGCGCGACGGAAGCTTCGGGCACTCACGGGTGTCATCGTGCTGTGCGGGTTGGCATCGCTGCTCAATCCAAACGGTTACCGACTGCATCTTCTCAATTTTCAGTTTCTCCACTCGGATTACCTGACAAACTGGTTGGCAGAATACGCTTCTTCCAACTTCCACGATATCGATTCGCGCGGGTTTCTCGCGTGGCTGGCGGTCACCTTCCTGACACTGGCCCTGGTGCGGCCACGGTTGTCGCCAACCGCCGGACTGATGCTGATCGTCTGGACATACCTGGCGCTCTACGTGGGACGCAACATCCCGTTGCTGGCGATTTTTGTAGCGCCGATCCTCGCCACCGCGCTCGCCGACGCGTCTCCGCCGTGGGTGCGTCGGTTGTCGGGTCGACTGGCCGAGACGTATGCGGTGTCGCACGGCGGACTGCTCGTCGGGATGGTCGCCATTGTGGCCATTGTGGCGTGGCCGCGCCCAACAGAGATGCCGCCGAAGAAATGGCCCGTCGCGGCAGTCGATTACATACGGCAGCATCCCGAGCAGTTCGAAGGCAACATGTTCAACCAGTACGTCTGGGGCGGCTATTTGCTGCACGCGCTGCCCGAACATCGCGTGTTTGTGGACGGCCGCACCGATTTCTACGGGGAATCGTTGATCCGTCAGTATGATGACACCTCGGCGTTACGAACGAACTGGATGCAGCCCCTCGATCAATACCACGTGAGCTGGACATTGCTGCCCACCGAGCAACGCTTGAATCTCGCGCTCGCCCTGTTGCCGGGCTGGCAATGCGTTTATTCCAACGAGGTGGCGACCATTTTCCGCAAACAACCGTGAAGGATACTTCGCCCCACACCGACGCCCGTCCCCACAGGTGGCTTCCGTCGCTGAGCGCGATGATCTGGATCACTCTCTTTCTCGGGTTAAACCTGACCAGTGCCCGCATCGTCCTCATCAGCGCCGATAGTGACGCGGCATGGCACCGCCGATTCGGCGAATGGATGATCCAGCACCACGCGATCGTGCGGGAGAACAACGTCCTGCATACGCATCAGAGCTCGTTTGTATCGATGGAGTGGCTCAGTGAAGTGGTGTACGCGGCGGCCGGCAATCTGTTTGGCTGGAATGGAGTCGTTCTTGTTGCTGCCACGTTGATCGCTACCATATACTGGCTGCTTCATCGCCAATTACTGGCAGACAGTTGCGACGCCCTGCTTGCGACGGTTTTGGTTCTCGTGGCGATGCTCGCGGCCTCGATGCATTGGCTGGCGCGGCCGCTGTTGTTCACACACCTGCTAACACTGGTGTTTGCCTGGCAATTGCGCGGATTCCAACAGGGACGCGTGTCCGCGCGACAAGTGTTTTTTTTCCTGCCACCGTTGATGGTCTTGTGGGTGAACCTGCACGGCGCGTTCATGACGGGCTTGGTGCTCATCGCCATGTATACACTCGGCTCCGCCTGTAGCGCGTGGCGGAAAACCAACTCGTACATGAAGGCGATAACGCTGGCTGTATTGCTGTTGTTCTGTTTGGCCGCGTCGTTCGCAAACCCGAACGGCTGGAAGCTGCACGCACAAATCCTAAGTTTCCTCCATTCGCCGGAACTATCGAATCTCACTACAGAATTCGCGTCGCCGAGTTTTCACACGGTCGGCATGCAGGGCTTCCTGTTGCTGTTGCTCATATTGGGCGTAACGCTGATGGTCGTGCGTCCACCGCTCAGCGCAACCGAGGTGCTATTGGTGGGTGGCTGGGGCTGCTTCACGTTGTTCTCCGCCCGTAACGTCCCGATCTTCACGCTGATTGTCACGCCGCTGCTGGGGCATTGGCTCACGAATTTCGCGCGTACCGAACGTCGTTCGCCATGGTGGCAACACTACCACAAGTGGGCCGAACGGGTGACGACCTTCGATCGCGCCGCGGGTAATGCCGTGCCCATCGGCGCAGCGATTCTTTGCATGTTGCTAATTCTTGCCATACCGCGAATCGCCGGCAATGACCCGGTGCTAACGACCGAGTTTCCGTCGAGACGTTATCCAACCGGCGCGGTTACCCACCTGCGGGAACATCCTGAAATTGTCCATGGGGAAATGTTCAACAGTTTTTTTTGGGGCGGCTATCTTGAATTTGCGCTGCCGGAGCGGAACGCATTCTTCGACGCTGAGTTTTATAACGTCGAACTCTGGCGGGATTTCCAAACCATGGATGAGCCGAAGCACGGTTGGGAAGATGCCTTTACAAAGTACCGCATCGGTTGGACGATCCTGCCGGTACAACATCCGCTGAATCGTATCCTCGAACTGAGCCCGCACTGGAGCCTGGTCTTCTCCAACCAGCAAACGCTGGTCTTCTCGCTCGTGTCATGAGCAACGACGATGTCACCGCCTCCCGCCGCCCGTGGTGGCTACCGTCGCTCACGCAGTTCCTCTGGATCGCCTTCTTTCTGGCGATCCTGCTGACCGGGTGGCGCCAGGTGCTTATCAACGCCGACGGCGACCCGTGCTGGCATTGGCGCACGGGCAGTTGGATGATCGAACATCACGCCATCATGCGCAGTGACCTGTTTTCCCACACGCGTCCCGGCGCGCCGCTGGTGTCAAAAGAATGGCTGAGTGAGGTGCTCTTTGCCGCTGCGGGAGACCGACTGGGCTGGAACGGCGTGGTATTGGTCGCGGCCCTGGTCATTGCGACGACGTTGGCGCTGCTCCATCGGCAACTACTGGCCGAGGGAAGCGACACGCTGCTCTCGACAGCGTTGGTCATGCTGGCGGCGCTGGCGTGCTCGACGCATTGGCTGGCGCGACCGCATTTGTACACGCTGCTGTTCGTTGTCGTCTTCGCGTGGCAACTGCGGTGGTTCGATCGCGATCGCGTGAACACACGCCAACTTTTCCTGCGTCTGGTGCCGCTGACCGCATTATGGACAAACCTCCATGGCGGATTTCTTGCGGGACTAACCCTGATCGGCATCCATTTCGTCGGCAACATCGTGCGTGCTATGGTGGATGATGCCTCTTTCCGTCCTGTCCTGCGCCGCCGAGCACTCGCACTGGGAATTCTGGGGGTGACCTGCGCGCTGGCAACACTCCTGAATCCGAACGGGTGGAAACTTCATCAGCACCTGTTGAGTTTCCTGGGGAACTCCTCGCGGGTGCATTTTACGAGCGAGTGGAGTTCCGCCAATTTCCACTTTGGCGGAATGCATGGCTTCGCGCTGCAGTTGTTGGTCCTGGGATTCATGCTCGTCGTCGTTCGCCGGCCATGGGCGACCACCGATCTCCTCCTCATGGCATTCTGGTTATACTCGGGTCTGCACGCCATGCGTAACGTCCCGATCTTCGCGCTGATTGCCACACCAATTTTTGCCGATCACCTGTCTGCTGGCTGGTGGGAGGTGCGCGACTCCGCATGGAGCCGCTGGTTCCGCCGAGTCTCAAGTGATGTAGGCGTGCTGAATCGCGCAACGGGTGGCAACGGCCTGGTGGCATCGGTCCTGACAGCCATGCTGCTCATGCTGGCGAAGCCCGTAGTGGTCAGCGGTCACCCAATTGTGGAGACGGAAATTTCGGCGAATCGATTTCCGGTGGCAACGGTGGACTATCTGCGAGCGCACCCAGAAACAGTCCACGGCGAGATGTTCAACGAGGATGGCTGGGGCGGCTATCTCATCCTCTACTTGCCGGAACACAAGGTGTTCATCGACGGTCGGGACGATTTTTATGACGAGACATTGCTCCACGAGTTCACTGACGTCTCCCATCTGACTCCCGCCTGGGAGAACGTGCTCGGGAAATATCACGTCGGCTGGACGATCCTGCCGGTACAGCATCCACTGAATCGCATTTTGGAAATGCGAACGGACTGGCAGTTGGTTTTCTCCAACCAGCAAGCGCTCGTCTTTTCGCACGTGTCATCATGATGAACCCTGCTGTCATCGAACAACCGCTCCCACGCCGCCGGTGGTGGTTGCCATCGGTCAGCGTGGTTCTGTGGCTGGTTTTCTTCTTGGCGGCGAATCTGTCGATCGTCCGCGCGATGATGATCGCCTCTGATTCCGATGCTTGTTGGCACTGGCAGCAGGGCAACTGGATGCTGCAACATCACGCGATCCTGCGCACCGAATTATTCTCACACACCCGCGAAGGCGCACCGCTGGTGGATTTGTGGTGGCTGAGTGAGATCGTGACGGCACTCGCTGGCAATCTCCTCGGTTGGGGCGGCATCGTTCTCGTGGCTTCGGTGGTCTGCGCCACGTTGGTGTGGCTCCTGCACCGGCAGTTGCTCGCCGAGGGCAACGAACTCTTGCTGTCCACTCTGCTGACGCTGCTGGCGGCAGCCGTGTGCGCGACGCATTGGCTGCCCCGACCGCATCTGGCGACGCAGTTCCTGGTACTCGTCTTCGCGTGGCAATTACGGTGGTTCGAGCGCGGACGCACGACAGCACGCCAGTTGCTGGTCCTCCTGCCAGTGCTGACAGCGCTGTGGGCCAATCTGCACGGGGCTTTCGTCGTCGCGTTCGTGTTGATCGGTCTCCACTGGATCGGCACAGCTGTGAATTGGGCCCGTGCGACTGCGGACCAACGCCCGGTGGTACGCCGACGAGTAACGGTGTTGACGGCGCTGGGTGTGGCCTGCTTTCTAGCTTCCCTGGTGAACCCCCATGGCTGGAACCTCCCCCTGCAAGTCCTCCGCTACATGCGGAGCCCGTTGCTGATGGGGTTTGCGCAAGAGTATCTCCCACCAAATTTCCACGATCCCAGTACGATGCCATTCGTCATCCTCTTGGTCGCCGTCCTATTAATGCTGTTAATTGCACGGCCACGCTTGAGCGTAACGGACGGACTGTTACTGGTGGTCTGGCTGGTGCTTTCACTGCGCATGGTGCGTAACGGACCACTCTTTGCGATCGTAGCCACACCGATTCTCGCGGAATACTGGAATGCGTACCTGCGCGCCGCAGCCCCGTCCCGGGTTCTCCGACGCTATCGAGACATTTCTGCGCGCTTAACCTCCGTCGACCAGATGGCCGGAACCCGTGGGCTGCCCGCGTTGGCCGTGATCGCGATGATCGCGGTGCTGGCTAAGCCTCAGCTTTTCGGCGGCCCACCGCTGGTCGCGACGGAACTTCCCGCCAGCCGATTTCCAATTGACGCAGTTGAGTTCCTGCGCCAGTCACCTGAGGCGGTGCGTGGTAACATGTTCAACGAGTATGCGTGGGGCGGTTATTTCATCCTGGCAATGCCCCAGCGAAAGGTCTTCCTTCACCCCAACCTGGATGTTTACGGAGAAGACGTCGTCCGAGACTTCCTGCAAGTGAACGGCGTCCAGCCAGGTTGGGAAGATATCCTGAAGAAGTATCATGTCGACTGGACCATCTTGCCGCGGGAGCATCGACTAAATCACCTGTTGGCCCAACGCGCCGATTGGCACCTGGTGTATACCGATCAGGTTGCCACTATTTATGGGAGGATCCCCTGAACGCACGCCGCTGGCTGCTGCCATCGCTGGGCACGATGATCTGGTTGGTGATATTACTCACCTTGTGTTTGTCCGACTGGCGGCTGGTCATGATCAATGCGGATGGTGATCCATCCCTGCATTGGCGGATCGGCCACTGGATGATCGAGCACCGTACTGTGATTCGCGTCGACCAATTCTCCCACACCCGGTTCGGCAGGCCGCTGATCTCGAAGGAGTGGCTCAGCGAAGTGATCTTCGCCGCGGCCGATGACAGGCTCGGCTGGAATGGCGCGGTACTGGTGGGGGCGCTGTTGATCGCGACGACGCTGTGGCTGCTGTATCGCTGGCTGCTGGCGGAAGGCTGCGAACCGTTGTTCGCTACCGGCCTTGTCCTGCTGGCGGCGCTGGCATCATCGCATCATTGGCTGGCTAGACCGCATCTGATAACGCTTCTGTTCACCGTTGTGTTCGCGAGGCGGTTACGCGCTTTCGATCGCAGCTCCGAGGCGGGGGCATTGTGGTTGTTAGTGCCGCTCATTCCACTGATGACACTATGGGCTAACCTGCACGGCGCGTTTTTCACGGGCTTCGTACTGCTCGGTGTCTACGCCGCCGGCAATCTCGCGCAACCAAGAAAAGCGGTGACCATCGTGATCGTTGGGGCAGCCTGCGTGGCAGCCTCGCTCATCAATCCGAACGGCTGGTACTTGCACGGGCACATCGTGCAATTCCTGCGTGAGCCGGTGCTCGCGAAGTTTACCAATGAATTCCGCTCGCCGAACTTTCACTCGGGCGCGATGAACGGTTTCCTACTGCAACTCCTCACACTGGTCGCATTATTTTTTGTCGCGCGACCGCGACTGCGCACGACAGACGTGCTGTTGATCGGCGTCTGGGGCTATCTCGCGCTCCAAACGGTGCGCAATGTGCCAATCTTCGCCATCATCGTCACGCCGATCCTCGCCGAGCACTGGCAGGCGGTCATGGAGAGCGCAGGCTCCGGGCGCATGATGGAGTGGTATCGTAAGCTTTCCACAAACGTGACCCGGATCGACCGCTCAACGGACGGACGCGTGATGATGGTCGTTGTTCTCATTGTGTTGCTGGGAGTCCTCGCCAAACCGATGCTTTTCAACGGCAAGCCGATCGTGGTCACCGAGATACTCCCCGGTCATTTCCCCGTTGCCGCAACTCAGTTCGTCGCCGCCAATCCTCGTGCTATCAGCGGCGAGATGTTCAATGACTACGGGTGGGGAGGCTATCTCATGCTGGCAATGCCCGAACACCGGGTCTTCGTGGACGGACGCAACGACTTTTATGGGCCGGAACTCATCCAGGAATTCGACACCGTGAACCGGGCTAATCCCGGCTGGGAAGATGTCCTGCAAAAGTACAAAGTCGGTTGGACGATCCTCCCGCGCGCGCACCCATTGAACGAACTGCTGGCACTGCGCAAGGATTGGAGTCTGTCGTATACGGATGACGTCGCGGCCATATATTCCCGCCAGTCCGAATGAGCCGCGCTCAGCGAATCGCGTCGGGATCGATCTGGTATTTTTTTAACTTGGCGTAGAGCGTCGTGCGGCTGATCTGCAGAGTTTCGGCGGTGCGCTTGATGTTGCCCGAGTGCTGACGGAGCGCATTGATAAGGATTTGTTTCTCGGGTTCGCCCAATTGGTCGGCCAGCGCAGCCGACTGCGACCCCAGCACCGGTTTGGATTCCGTAATGCGCTTGGGCAGGTCGCTGGCGTCGATGAGCGAGGATTTGGCAAGCACCACCGCCTGGAGGACTACGTTTTCCAATTCGCGTACGTTGCCGGACCAATTGTAGCGGCACAGTACATCGACGGCGGCGTCGGTAAAGCCGCGCAAGTCCTTGCCGTTCTGCCGGGAAAATCGCCGCAGAAATTCCATCGCCAGCAACGGGATGTCCACCGTGCGCTCGCGCAGCGGTGGCAACTCGATCTGCACGACATTGAGCCGGTGATAGAGATCCTCGCGAAAACTTCCTTCAGCCACGCACGTTTCCAAGGGACGATTCGTCGCCGCGATGATGCGCACGTCCACCGAGATCGACTTGGAGCCGCCCACGCGCTCAAACGTGCGCGTCTGTAGCACGCGCAACAGCTTGGCTTGTACATTGAGATTAATGGTGGCAACTTCGTCCAGGAAAAGGGTTCCCGCATTGGCCCGCTCAAAGCGGCCAACGTGACGATCCACCGCACCCGTAAAGGCGCCCTTTTCGTGACCAAATAACTCGCTTTCCAAAAGCTCACGCGCCAGAGCGGTACAATCGAGAGTGACAAACGGTTTACCATGACGCCCACTTGCTTCGTGAATGGCGCGGGCCACGAGTTCCTTGCCCGTCCCGGTTTCCCCATGGATCAGCACGTTGGCATAAGAATCGGCGATGGTTTGGATCAGTTCAAAAATATCGCGCATCTGCGCGTTCTGGCTGATGATCCCGTAGAAGCCTTGCACCGGCGTGGCGAGTAGCCCCCGTGTCCGTGGGTCCACAACCGAGGTTCGCACCAACGTGCCGATTTCCCGTACCACCTGTCCAACGCGCTCTCGCAGTGTCGCGAGGGCTGCGGGATCCTCCGACTTTTGGAGATAATCGAAGATTCCCAGTTTGGTGGCCCGAACTGCCTGTTCCACTGATGCGCTGGCGGTGTGGACGATGACAGTGGTTTCCGGAAAAACCTGCCGCATCTGCTCCAGAAACGCCGTGCCGTCCGTCCCCGGCATGTTGATTTCGGCGATGACGATGTCTATACTTCGGGCGTCAAGGAGCAGCATCGTATCCTGAACCGAGTTCGCCGAAAACATCTCGCATTCGTCCTGAATGAGGAGGTCCGACAACCTAAGGGTCCAGGCAATATCTTGGTCAACAACCAGTATCTTCGCTCTTGGCATGTCCAGCGCCATCTCGACATGTAAACTTGGCAGGCCAAAACCTTGACCCGCATGCCCCGCGACGTAAGGAGCGTCTTGCCCAAATTAAGCACCTTCCAAGCCAATGGAAGGGGGCAAATCATCCGTCTTGGAGTGTAAAGTGGACATGTTCATAGGCCCCGGCAGCTTGTTTGTCAAGGTACAACGGTCCATGGTAACCCAGGTAGTTGAACCTTGCTGACATGACAGAAATTCTGGACTGAACATGTTTACGGAAGGACAAAACCGGCATTTTTCGGTCAAAAACCCTGTGACGGCCGAACAAGCTACCCTTGGATGGAACTCCCGTCGGTAAACTGGGGAGTTGAGCGGACAAGAAGCCAAGCAAAAATTTGTATGTGGCTTACTTAGAAGTCATTAACCGAATAAATCACTACATCCCCATGATTTCGTACCCGCAATCCACATACACTACCTGCCCGGTCGTCGCCGTGGACATATCACTTGCCAAAAATAGCCCTGTAGTACCCAGTTCCTTCGGGTCGAGGTTCCTCTTCAAAGGTGCCCGCTCCTCATAGTGCTTTAACATCTGTGTGAAGCCCGAAATACCCCGCGCCGCCAGTGTATTGACCGGGCCCGCACTGATCGCGTTCACCCGAATCTTCTTCGACCCCAAGTCGTAGGCGAGATAGCGAACGGAGGCTTCTAGGGAAGCCTTCGCCACACCCATCACATTATAATGTGGCACCACTTTGACCGACCCGTGATACGTCATCGCCAGAATCGACCCGCCCTCCGTCATCAAGGGCGCCGCCCCCCGCGCCATCGCTACCAGCGAATACGCGCTGACATCGTGGGCAACCCGGAAAGCCTCGCGCGTGGTATCGAGAAACTGGCCTTCCAGTGCCTCCTTGGGCGCGTAAGCCACCGAGTGCAACAAAATGTGGAGCTTCCCGAAATCCTTCCCAACCTGTTCAAACACTCGCGCGATGTCCTCATCCTTGGTCACGTCACAGGGATACATCGGCGTTTCCTGGCCAAAGCTGGACACCAGCTCCTCGACGTTCTCCTTCAGCCGCTCGCCCTGATAGGTAAACGCCAGCTTCGCCCCGGCGTCATGCCACGCCTGGGCGATGGCCCAGGCGATCGAGCGCTTGCTGGCCACTCCAAAAACAATTCCATGTCTCCCCGCCAAAGATGTCACATTCGATTGCATGTCCGAAGATACTTAAGAAACCGTTGCCAACAATCAAGCTTCATTGTTCCGCTTCGCCGCCATAAAACACGCGCACGCCGCAACCGCCGAACCCACCGCGATCATGATGGCCACCGATCCGGGACGTTTCAATTCGTCGCACAGGTTCCACCACTTCACCACCAAAACGCCCATCGTTCCATTGTACATCTGCACATCATGCGAAAAACTCTTTGAATCGTAAGGCTGCAACGAGCCATCCTGCCACGAGCCATCTGCATTCGCGCTCTGCGCGGCAGCCCGATTCTGCGCAACTCCATAAACAATGCCGGCGCCAACAATCCCCACGAGCAGCACGACGACCCCAACCGCATTGAGCATCGCGCGGCGTTTCGATGACGAACTTCGCGTTGCTGTCGGCTCGTTCACGGCTGCTTCTCCAAAGAATCATTTCAACGTCCGCAACACCACCCGCGCCGGCGCGCCATCCGCGCCTTTCAGTTTCACCGGTAGCGCGATCAACTCGTAATCTCCCGCGGGGACTTCCGAAAAATTCAAACTCTCCACGATCACCACGCCCATCCCCAATAAAATCTCATGAACCGGATGTTTCTTGCTGCCGAAAGCTTCCACCGACAAATAATCGATCCCGACCAATTCCACTCCTTTCTCAATCAAATGCGCCGCGCTGTCCGCGGCCAGTGCGGTAAATTCCTTGTCGAATTCGTGGTCGTCCTTCGCCCAATGTTGCGAGTTCCGCGTCTTGAACAACGCCCGCGTTACGCCGCGCCAATCGCATTTCTCCAACGCCGCCGCCGTAATGTTGCCCGTGACACTCGTCAAATCGAAGACGCGGCACGGACCCATGAGCGTTTCCAGCGAGAGCTGGTCGATCCCCGTGCCGTTCGCGTCAAAATGAAATGGCGCATCCAGATGCGTTCCCGTGTGCGCCCCCATGTCGAGGTGCGTAACGTTGGCCGCATCACCCCGGGCGATGCTGCTGGCCAGGCTCATCTTCAGTTTGGGATCGCCCGGCCACGTCGGCGTCCCGTCGTACACCAACACACTGATATCGTAGATTTTCATAATCGTATTGTCTGAAGTTTTTTCTCTTGGAGTGCGCGGAAGATTGCCTCTGGCAACGATCATCGTACATAGGTGTCGTACGTGCGCAGCACTTCGCTCACGCTCCATGCCTGCGCGAAACAACCGACCGGCCGATGCGGCGCGCTGCCGTCAAAAATCTCCGCAATATTGCCCAACCCCGCTTCCTGCATGTGGTCGAGCAACGGCTGGATAATCTTGCCGATTTCCTTGCGCTGCGCCTTGCCGGCCCCGTGGACCTTCGCGTAGGCGTCGCAGTACGGCCCGATGAGCCACGGCCAGACCGTCCCCTGGTGATACGCGCAATCGCGCCGCCATTGGTTGCCCGTGTACTTCGGACAGTACTTGTCACTCTTCGGCGTCAATGTCCGCAACCCGTACGGCGTCAGCAACTGCTCCGTCACAATATCCAACACGGCCTTCTGCTGCGTCTTGTCCAACGGCGAGTACGGCAGGCTGACGGCAAAAATCTGGTTCGGTCGCACGCTCGTATCGTGGAAATCGCCCTGGATCACGTCGTAAAGATAATTGCCGTCACGAAACCAAAACGCCTTGACGAAATTGCCTGCGACCTGGTCGGCGAGTTTACGCAGGATCACCGCGCCATGAACGTTCTGCCCCAGCTTCTCCTCCATCTCGGCCAGCATCAGCAACGCATTCAGCCAGAGCGCGTTGATCTCCACCGGCTTGCCGTGCCGCGGCGTCGGCACATAACCGTCCACCTTCACATCCATCCACGTCAACTGCGTGCCGGGCGTGCCCGCCGTGATCAGCCCGTCGTCATCCGCGCGTATGTCAAACCGCGTGCCTTCCTTGTAATACTTCACGACATCCCGCAGCGCGGGCAGCAATTGCTTCGTGCCGTCGTCGTCCTCGCTCGCTTTCCAATACTTCCAGCCGGCAACCACAAACCAGAGCGACGCGTCCACCGTGTTGTACTCGGGCGTCTCGCCCGCGTCGGGGAACACATTCGGGATCATCCCCTTGTCGCAGTATTGGGCGAACGTGAGCAAAATCTTGTGCGCAATATCGTATCGCTCGGACGTCAGCATCAGCCCCGGCAGGGCAATCATTGTGTCGCGGCCCCAATCCGTAAACCACGGGTAACCGGCCAGCACCGTCAGGTTGTCCTTCCCGCGACGCGCGACGAACGAATTCGCCGCAATGACCAGCGGCTGCCGCCACGTGTCGTGCACGCGTTCGAACTCTTTGCGTCGCTGCCGCTCGCCCGCCACAAGATCTTCCGCGTTGATCGTGCCCTTCTTTTCCGTCGAAACGACGATGTGGACGGTCTGGCCCTTGGTCAGCCGGTACGATAGCTCGAACGGCGTGAACAGGTCTTCCTTGAAATCCAGACCGCGCTCCTCCTCCACCGGATACGTAAAATCAAGATACCAATCCGCCTTCGTGTCCACCGCGTCGGGTTTCGTGTAGAAATACAGCCGCGGCAGATTGGGGTATGGCTGCACCGAAATTGCGCCGTTACTGCGCTCGACCGCCAGGTTGACCTTCTCATCGCGCTCGGCCAGCGCATTGTAATCACGAAACGCCAGCAACGGCCGCAGCTTCAGCTCGATCGGCACGCGCGACCGCATATGGCGATAGCTGACCACCACCGTGTTCTCCCCCTGCACCAGAAACACGCTCTTCTCAATTTCAAAATCATGGTCCGCGTACCGAAACGTGGGCCAGGGACGCAGCCGAAACTCCATCTGGATATTGAACCCGTGCGGGAAGATTGTCCCGGGATAAAGGTTCGTGGAAATCGAGGATTCGTGCCCGCCGGTCAACACCCGCTCCTCGAATTTCGCCAGCAACAAGTGCCGCTCCACGGGCGGGCGTTGTGACGCAATCAAGAGCCCGTGCTGTCGCCGCGTATTGGCGCCGATGA
>Ga0224557_1000324_pt1 | contig 54182 bp, 51 predicted proteins | sample 714S31014metaG_FD_180677 | JGI IMG/M metagenome (GOLD analysis project Ga0224557, IMG submission 180677) | Peat soil microbial communities from Stordalen Mire, Sweden - 717 S3 10-14 | ecosystem: Environmental > Terrestrial > Soil > Wetlands > Peat | place: Sweden: Norrbotten County, Stordalen...
ACATCGTGGCCAGGTGCATTTCCAAGCCGTAGAGCGAGGGCCGCGCCGAGTGAAACCGCAGTAAGTCGCGCTTGACCATCGGCTCCAGGCGCAACCCAATGGAATGCATGTTGCGGATGATTTGATTGGGCGATTCCTCGAATGAGAAGAAGAGGGTGCGCTCCCCTCGCCGGCAGGCGGCCTGGGCAAAGTTGGCGGCGACGATGGTCTTACCGGTGCCGGGCGTCCCCGTGAGCAAAATGCTGCTGCCGCGAAAAAACCCCCGGCCGCCCAGCATCGCGTCGAGCCGTGGGATGCCGGTGGCAATCCGCTCGGCCGAGATCTTGTGATTCAGCCCCAGCGACGTAATGGGCAGCACGCTGATGCCCGTGTCGCCGATGAGAAATGGAAATTCATTGGTGCCGTGCAGCGCGCCGCGATATTTCACCACGCGTAGATGCCGCGTGGCAATCTGCTCATAGACCCGATGGTCGAGCAGGATGACGCAGTCGGACACGTATTCCTCCAGCCCGTGGCGCGTCAGTTGTTCGCGCCCGCGTTCGGCTGTGATGACGGCGGTCACGCCTTTGTCCTTGAGCCAGCGGAAGAGCCGGCGCAACTCGGCGCGCAGGATGGCCTCGTTGCGCAGGCCGGCGAACAGCGCTTCAATCGTATCCAGCACCACGCGCTTGGCGCCGATGGAATCAATCGCGTGATTGAGACGGACGAACAAGCCTTCCAAGTCATACTCGCCGCTCTCGTGGATTTCACTGGGCTCGACGTGGACGTAGTCGAGCATAATTTTTTTGCGCCGGACCAGGCCCGCCAAATCAAATCCGAGCGATGCAACGTTGGCCCTCAATTCCGCTTCCGTCTCCTCGAAGGACATAAAAACGCCCGGCTCACCGAACTGCACGGCGCCGCGCACGAGGAATTCCGCGGCCAACAGCGTCTTGCCGCACCCCGCGCCGCCACAGACCAGCGTGGGCCGCCCGCGCGGCATCCCGCCGCCGGTGATTTCATCGAGACCCTGAATGCCCGTGGGGCACTTGGGTAAACAAGTCGCCGAGGAGGTGGATTTGGAGCCGTTCGTTTTCATTCAGGAGCATCCTTCAGTAGGACGGTGATGCGTTTCATAAACACTAAACCCGGTTGCCGTTGGTGAATGGAATCTCGGCGCGGATGGTCGTGCCTTTGCCCGGTGCGGATTCGACGCGAAGACTACCGCCGACCATCTCCACGCGTTCGCGCATGCCCAGCAACCCCAATCGCTTGTTTTTCTTGATGTTCAACACACGATTCACCTGAAAAGATTTACCGTTGTCTCTGATTTTCATGCAAATGCTGTGCGGAAGCTTCTCAACGCTCACGTCCACCAGGCTGGCTCGTGCATGACGGGCGACGTTGGTCAGCGCTTCCTGGGCAACGCGATACAGCACCGTGCGCTTGGCATTGTCCAATTGTTCAACCGCCGCATAAACCGTCAGGCGCACGTGGACGCGCGACTGTTTTGAAAAGCCTTTCACAAAGGAATGGAGAGCGGGAATCAGCCCCAGGTCGTCCAACACCGTCGGGCGCAATTCCCGGGCGAACCGATGCACGATGTCCACCGACTTCTCGACCATCCGTTGCGTGCGGGCGATCTTTTTCTGGAGGCCTTTGACGTTGACCATCGCCTCCGCTTTCAGCGCGGCCAGTTGGACATTGATGCCGGTCAAGGTCTGGGCGATTTCATCGTGCAACTCGCGGCTGATCTTCTTGCGTTCTTCCTCCTGCGCCAACAGGAGTTGGCGGGTCAGATGCCGCAATTGTTCCTGCATCCGTTGCGATTCCTCCAGCAACCGGCCATAATGCTGCTCGCTTTTACGAAGGGATTCCTCCACGCCCTTGCGCTGAACAATTTCCAGCTTCAACTGCCGGTTGGAGACGGTCAGATCCGCGCGGCGCTCGCGCAACCTCTGGTTCAGTTGATCGGAATGGAGGCTGGCCTCCCGCGCGGTGCGATGAGACTTCTCGATCGGGGTGATGGCCTCGGCAAAAAAAATCCCCGCCCGCCGGACCATCCTATCCCGTGTGCCGGGGAAGTCGCCCGGCAACACAAGGGTAATCAACGCTTGCTCGTGAATCCTGGCCAGATCCAGCGTCTCGAGCCCAAAAGTCATGGCCTGATGTCCCAGTCTACGCGCCGATTGCAAGCTCGCCCGCGGACCTTGCTTCAAGTAGTTTCGCAACGCCGCCACATAGCGCCGCGACAACCCGGTCAGTTTACGTTTCATGCTATTTGCCGAGTTTACCAACGACCCGACTCAGGGTTTTCTTCGAATCTTCCACAAGGTGTTGCGTGTTGGAGATCTCTTTTTTCAGGCCTTTGGTATTGCCCGTGGCATCTTTTTTCAGCGTCAACAGCCGGACATTGATTCCCAACAACGTCTGGGCGATTTCATCATGCAATTCGCGGCTGATCTTCGTTCGTTTCTCCTCGTGCGCCAATAGAATCTGGTGGGTCAGTTGCTGTAAATGCTCCTGCACGTGTTGCGACTTGACCAATAATCCGGTGCGATGTTTCTCGCTCTTCTTAAGGGCTTGCTCCGCGGCCTTGCGCTGGACGATTCCCCGCTTCAAGTGACGGCCAGAGACAGCCAGTTCCACCATGCGTCGGCCCAGTTTCTTCGTCAATCGATTCAGGTCGCCGCTGGTCTCCCGCGCGACACGATGAGTCGTTTCGATCGGGGTGATGGCCTCTATAAAAAAGGTTTCCGCCCGCTTGATCATGCCCTCTCGGATGGCGGAGGAGTAGCTCGGCAACACCAGTCTGGCGAGGGCGATCTCGTGAATTCTTGCCACGTCCAACGTCTCCAGCCCGCTGGCCATGGCCCGGCATCCCAGTCTATCCGCCGGCTGCAAGCTGGCTCGACGCCCCTGCTTCAGATGTTTGCGCAGGGCCGTCACATATCTTCGCGATAACCTGGTCAACTTGGTTTCCATAGTATATGCCAAATCCGTTGACAATAATCCTGTGTCACCATCTGATAATTGCCACAAGCCGTCTATGGGGTAATACCCTACCTAATTGACCGGTTCGTCCGCTCCCGGCGGCTGGGTCATGGCCGTTAGCGCAAGCGGAGTGTCGTGGTGCCATCGAGGCGTTTGGATAAATCGACGGGGTCACCAACGGAAACCTCCTCGGGATTCACCTGGTAAGCCCAGATTTCAAAATAGGTCAGCTTGGCCTCGCCGTAGATGGTTCCAAACGCGCCATCCACGGCATCCAAACCGTGGGCGACCTTGACGCGTCCGATGCGCGGGACGTTGTAGCGCGGATCAAACGTAAACCACTCCTGGCCGAGGTAGACTTCACAATAGCCATGAAAATCCATCGGCACGCCCGGATCGACATAGGCAATGTCCGGCAAGTGTCCCGTCACGTAACGGGCGGGCAAATTAAACGCGCGGCACAGCGCAATGGCCACATGGGCGAAGTCACGACAGACGCCGTACCGCCGTTCGATCACTTCCGAGGCCGAAAGATCCGTGCGGCCGGAACCGAAGCGGTATTCGATGTTAGTGTGGATCCAGTCGCAGATGGCCTGCACTCGCGGGAGACCGTGAGGGATCGGCCCGAAAAGATTCCAGGCAAAATTCAGCAGTTTATCAGAGTCGCAATAGCGGCTGGGCAAGGTGTAGCGCAACAACTCGGTAGGCAGTTGCGCCACCGGCATGGCGTCGACCGCACCCTCGCGGCTGTCGGGCAAGGAAGAAACAGCGACCAAAGCGTCATGACGAATGTCGTTACGGCCCGGCATCAGCATCGAGCGACAGGTGATGTTTCCGTAAGAATCCTGGAATTCATAGGACGGGAGACCGATCCCGAACGAGAGTTTCTCCTGGTACACGAGAACTTTGCCTTCGAGCCGCGGTTTGAGCACGAAAAACGCCGGGGTCGGTACTGAGGTTTCATAGGCAATATGGCAACCGACGCGGACGGTAAGATTCAGGGGAGCCCAATTCATGCGTCGCTGTGGGTTAACTCGTCAGAGTTGCCCGACTGTCATTTGGTCAATGTTCGGTTCATCTTTTTATTGTATGCTAAATTCTCGGGCTCGCAACAAGGGTTTCAACGCTGTTGTCCCAGGCAGCCACAAGGCAAAGTTCCCGTCGGCCAGAATCCTTGGTAGGGTTTTGCCCCATATCCTCGGACCAGCCCAGGCCGTACGGTATTGGCAATGATGCATGTACAGGAGACCTCTATGGTAAACAGCCTTAATTCGTTGCGGCGTGAGGGCCGAAGGTTTAAATTTACTAGAGGAGCTATATTATAATGTGCACTGCGTTACAAGTGGCGTTGTTCGTGGCATCTGTCGCTTTCACTGTCCTGGTTATTTGTCTCATTCCCATCGTCTTTCAGGCGCGGCGCAAACTGGAGCAACTGGTGATCACCGCCGGGGAATTGAAGGAAAAGGTTCAGGTTCTCGTGGAGGACAGCCATGAGATGGTGCGGAACGTGACACAGCTCTCGAAGCGGGCCAATGAGGAATTGGACGAAGTGAGCCGCGTGGTACAGACCACGCGCCAGTGGGCCGACCGGGTGGACCAGCTCGTGAACCAGGTCGGATCGGCCATTGAACCGCCGGTGCACTCACTCGTTCGGAACATGAACCTCTTTCGCACGGGGATCGCTACCTTTCTGCAGTTTTTATCACACCGAAATCAGCACAACCAAACAACGAAGGAGTCTGACCATGTCTGAAAACAATTCATGCCCGGTGGGTGGTTTATTGACAGCGTTTGCCGTGGGCGCTCTCGCCGGGGCGACAATCGCTCTACTCTACGCGCCACGTTCAGGCGAGGAGACACGAAAGTTGATTGCCGCCAAAGGCAAGGAACTTAAGGGCAAAGCGCACGACGCTATTGAGGATGCCAAGGACTTCATCGACGGGAAGAAAGCGGAAATCGCCGCCGCTGTCGAAGCCGGCAAGGAAGCCATGCGCGAAGAGCGGCAAAAACACCAGAAGAACGCGTAGTCGGTTCGTCGTTGGTTGCGAGTCACAAGTTGTGCTGCGAAGGCTGGGCGACCGCCAGCCCCAAGGAACCCACAGGCGAATGACCGTGAAAGATGCCACCATTGGTTACGCGGACAAAGGGCGCGGCGTGCCGTTGCTCTTCGTGCATGGGTTTCCACTCAGTCGGGGCGCATGGCAGAAGCAAATCGATGCGCTCCGATCATTCTATCGAATCATCGCGCCCGATCTCCGCGGATTCGGTGAGAGCCAGGCCGGGACGGGTCCGGTTACGATGGCGCAGTACGCCGACGATCTTCACGCGTTGCTCCAAGAACTCGCCACCGGACCGGTGGTGTTGATCGGCCACTCCATGGGCGGTTACGTGTCGCTCGCCTTCCTGCGTCAATATCCCAGGATGGTCCGTGGTCTTGTATTGGTCGGCACCAAGGCGGCCAAAGATACCGTCAAAGCTGCCGCAGCGCGACGCGCGACGGCGGAGAAAGTGGAAACGAAGGGCGTGGAGGTCGTCATCGAGGCGATGGCGCCCAAGATGCTGGCGGCGGACAACCATGACCGGGCGATGGCCGAGCAGGTGCGCGGATTCATGGCGTCATCCAAACCTGCAGGAGTAATCGGCGCCTTGCTCGGGATGGCGGAGCGACCCGATGCGACAGGGGAGTTGGCCCGGATTTCCGTGCCGACCCTGGTCATCACCGGCGCGGATGACACACTCATTCCACCGACAGAATCAGAGAAGCTGGCCCAGGCGATTCCGGGCAGCCAATTGAATATTATCCCGCATGCAGGTCATCTTGTCGCCTTCGAGCAACCGGACAAGTTCAACCACGTGCTCGAGGAGTGGATGGACCGCGCGGCCTTTGCAGTCCCCGTCTCCGCGTTATGACGGCGGACTCATCGGCTGTCGAAGTCTCTTCGCCCCTGTTGCGCTAACCACGTTGTTGAGGGTTTCCCTAGTGAATAGTCCGAGGTAGGGTTCTACCTTATAGCACGCGGTCTGATCGGCGCGTAGCTTACATTCAACGAAAAGATGTACCAACAGAAAGGTGTTTAAATTATGAGGACCGTAATTAAGAAGAGCTATCCGCTGGCGCTTGTCATGGCTGCGGGGGCTTTGGCATTCACTGCCGTGCTGGTGTTCACCAGCGGGCCGGTGCGCGCATCCGAGACGGATGATCGCATCGATTCATCGTTCAAGAAGACCTACGTGTATAAGACGTACCTGAAGGACGAACATATCAAAATCAGCTCCAAAGATGGAATCGTGACCTTGTCGGGCGTCGTGGCCGACGAGACCCACAAGCCGATGGCCCAGAACGTTGCGGAAGCGTTGCCCGGCGTTACGAGCGTGGACAATCAGATCACCGTCAAAGGCGAACAACCCGCCGAGAACTCGGATACATGGATCAGCCTGAAAGTAAAATCGGCGCTGTTGTTCCATCGTAATGTGAGCGCCTCGGCCACGGAAGTTACCCTGAAAGACGGAAACGTCACCTTGAGGGGCGAAGCCGTCAGTGACGCCCAAAAGGAACTCACCACCGAATACGCCAGGGACGTCGATGGCGTCAAGAGCGTGAAAAATGAGATGACGGTGGCGACGACGCCGGCGAAGCCCGATGAAAGATTCGGCAGGAAAATCGATGACGCGTCCATCACGGCCGAGGTCAAAGGATCGTTGCTGTCGCATCATTCCACCAGCGTGCTTAACACCAAGGTCTCGACGACCGAAGGCGTGGTCACGGTGGGTGGCACAGCCAAGAACGATGCCGAGAAGGCCCTGGTCACCAAGCTCGTTACGGACATCAATGGGGTGAAGAGCGTGGTCAATAACATGACCATTGTGGCGACCGTATCCAGTAACAACTAGGTAGTAATTCATTGCCGGCTGGTGCAGGGATTGTGGGGACTGCACCAGTCGGTAGTGAATCCGAAACAAACCAAAAAGGAGAATCATATGTTGTACACAATCGCAGTAGTACTAATTGTTCTGTGGCTTCTGGGCCTGGTAACCAGTTACACGATGGGCGGGTTTATTCACGTCCTGCTGGTGATTGCTGTGATCATGATCCTGGTCAACGTCATTCAAGGCCGACGGGTGGTGTAAGTAGTGGTTAATGAAGTAAAAAGCCGGAGATTCCATGAATACAAAGATGATGGCAATGATCCTAATCGCCCTCGGCATCGTGGTGCTTGCCTACTCGGGCATCACGTACAAGACTCCGGGAAAACCCGTCGATTTCCTCGGAGCGCACATTGAGACCACTCACACCCACTTCATCCCCCCCGTTGCCGGTGCGCTCGCGCTGGCCGGAGGGCTGGTGTTGCTTGTTGCCGGCCCCAAAAACGCCTAAATCAGGAGTCAGGGGGTTGATTGCACGGATACCATCAACCCTCCGCTGACAAAGGAGGTTTCTGTGGCGACCCATCAGATTAGCCGGGAGGAATTCGGCCGGTTGCTTAACAAACCATATGAACTCGCCTGTGCATTGCTGGATTGTGAGGCATTCAAATCCTGGCATACACCTTCGCGGAGCGAATGGTGTGAGGTGTTGACCGCGATAAGAGCAATGGTGAAACAGTACGATTGGCCATTGTACGAAGTCGCCGGCAGTGGCGAGGACGAGTCCGCCACCCGCACCATGAACACGGGCTTGATGCTAAACGCCCTCCATAAGTTGGTGGATGTATTTCACGGTCATGATGTAAATTCCGTGCCGTCGCCGGGGCAGTGGGGAGACATCATGCGGGTAGTGGATGAAACCACCGAGCAACGCGCTCTGGTTGATAAGGCTGCGAAATCCGAATGTTGATCGTGTGTTGGACGCAGACCAACCGTTAGGGAGAGGCTTGACCGAAAGGAATCGAATGACCAAAGAATCGAACACTACCGACCCGGCTTTTCGCTTTACGACAATCGGCGGGGGCCTCCTGATTCAGCGAATTGCAGAGATCGAAAAGCTGGCACTAAATAACCTCCAAAGCGGGAAATCCCTTGATCGTGTCGTTACCGGGGCGCTGGTATCGTTAAAAGATGCCTGTAACGGTGCGCGGGCCAGCGTCGCCTAGCGACTGTTGATCAGCGTTGGCGCATCATGATGAAACCGCAGCCCGTCGCATGGATCGTGGGGAGTTTGGTGCTGTTTCTCAACACCGGTTCGGTACGCGCCGCCGCCTGTGGTGGGCCGACGGGTGCCAGCTATTACGTCTCGCCGTCCGGAAGTGATACGAATCCCTGTTCCGCGGCCAACCCCTGCCGCGAGATTCGCCAGGCGCTGACGCTGGTGCATCCTGACGACATCGTGCACGTGGCTGACGGCCTGTACCTCGGGTTCACGGCGCAGAGTATTATCGGTGGCGCTGGCAGCCCCATCACCATTCTGGCACAAGGTACCAATGTGTATGTCCAGGCAACGACCGACCGCTCCGACAATCGGGACAATATCCTGATCACTTTCTGCCAGTACATGGTCATCGATGGTCTGAACTCCACCAACGCTCCGCGCTCCGGGATGCGCATCGACACCAGTCCCAACATCACGGTCCGCAACGGCCATTTCGGCAGCAACACCACGTGGGGTATTTTCACGGATTTCTCCGATGATACACTGTTGGAGAACAACGAATGTTACAGCAGCCAGCAGCAACACGGCATTTACATTTCCAACAGCAGCCAGCGCCCCATCCTCCGGGATAACCGGTGCCACGACAATGCAGGGGCTGGCATTCATATGAACGCGGACGCGTCGCAGGGTGGCATCGGGTTGACCACCAATGCCATCGTGGAAAATAACATTATCTACAACAACGGCACTCTTGGCGGCGCGGGTATCAATATGGACGGGGTTCAGTTCTCCATTGTCCGCAACAATATTCTCTACAACAACCACGCGTCCGGCGTTGCTTTGTTCCAGATCGACGGCGCGCAGGGGCCAACCGGCGATCTGGTTGCCCACAATACCATTGATCAGGCGGCGGATGGCCGTTGGGCGATAGAAGTCGCCAGCAGCGTGGGACTGAATACGTTGCGGAACAATATTCTCAACAACCGCAACCCCAGCCACGGCGGTGTCGATTACCAAACCGCCGCCGATGCCAGCAACACCGACAGCGATTACAACATTTTCGGCGGCACCTGCGACGTGACAACAAACGATGGTGACACGCTCTTCAGCGTTGCCCAGTGGCAGGCGCTGGGCCACGAACCACATTCCTTCTGCGCGAACATTAGCAACGTGGTCGTCAACCCCCTGGTCGATTATCATTTGAAAACGAACTCACCGGCCATCGATGCCGGACTGACATTGACCAACGTGACGACCGACAGCGAATGGCTTACCCGGCCCGCAGGCAAGTCGAGCGATATTGGCGCCTACGAATTCGGCGCAATTCTCGCTCCACCGTCGGTAAGCTTTCAATTCATTGGCCCCGACGCCTGCATCAGTTTCCCCACACTAATCACCAAGATCTATCAGGTCCAGAGCGCGGATGACCTCCTAACGGGGTTTTCCAACGTGCTTACGGATAACGTGGCGGGTACCGGCGATTCCTTCTTCATCACCGACTCCGGCGCAGCCAGCAAGCTCCAGCGCTTTTATCGCGTCCGGGTGGGCCCGTAATACCAATTGAAGGGCTGCTTGTTGTGAGGCGGTGTCGTTGCGTCCGTAACCATGGAAGGAATGGACATCCGCTTGCGGCACGCCGAAAACGGCGGTGTAAATGAAAGCCTGGTCGGATTCCTTCGAGACCGTTAATCCTTACAACAATCCGGAAAACGAGAGTGGTTTGCCAGTGAGTGCGTCAAGGTGGGATTGAAGCCGGAGAACACCACGCTGGTTGAAGACCTCGAAGCCGATGATCGGGCCAGTTATGGGCGTTGAGGAAAGAGGGTGGGGTTAAACTAGGGGTGATAGACGCTGATTTTAGGATGGCCAGCTAAACAGCTTCGTGAGAAGGGCGATCAAGCTCACAATAAGAACGATCGCGGTGGATAACCGTGTCAACCGTGGTTGACAGTATCCCGCTGTCAGTGATCGGCTCGCTTTTCGACGTTCGTTCAAGCACCCTTGCTGTGCGAGGGCGAGCAGCCTCCTTATCAGCGCGATGCGGGGTTGGCAGGGATGAGGAGTGTCGGAGGTTGGTGACCATCCCCCCTTGAATATACGAAATCCGCGACGTGGCGATGGGACAAAAAACAGTACGAACGCGTTAAATCGGGGCTGACCAGTTTTCACACAGTACACGCCTGGCGGACTAGGCGGCGTGGGCAGCGACGGCCTTTGACAGGGCCGCACGCAAACCGACAATTGTTACGGGTTTGCCAACGACGAGGTCAACGGCCCCGGGTCTCTCGCCGTTGGCCTCCATCATCGAGCCGAAACCGGTCAGCATCACGATCGGCACGCTCGGGTTGACGGACCGGATGGCGGTGGCGACCTGGTCACCATTCATATCGGGCATGGCACGGTCCACCACCACGAGGTCGAAGGGGTGTTTGCCGAATTTCTCGACCCCATCGCGCCCGCCGTTGGCGGTCTCCACCACGTGTCCGTCAATGGCCAGATACTCCCCGATGATCGTGCGCACCATCGGTTCGTCGTCCACCAGGAGGACGCGCAGATTCTGGAGAGTAGTGTTGGGCTGCAGCGGAGATGCGGTGTGCGCCGGCACGGACTGCGGCGCGAAGCGGATGATAAAGGTCGAGCCTTTATCGACTTCGCTCTTGACCTCGATGGTGGCTTGATGGCGTTGCACAATCCCGTGCACCATGGACAATCCCAAACCGGTGCCATGGGCGCCTTTGGTTGTGAAAAATGGTTCGAAACAGCGGCGGCGAATCTCTTCGGTCATGCCGCGGCCGGTGTCGCTGACTTCGAGCACGGCCTGGTGGCCCTCGCAACGCGTGCGGATCGTGATGCTGCCGCCCAACGGCATTGCATCGATTGCGTTAAAGATCAGATTGGTCAGCACTTCCCGCAACTCCGCGACGTTGCCGGTGACCTTGGGAATTTCCTGAAGATCCCGTTGCACGGTGATGGAGATGTTTCGGGCCTCGGCTTGTGTCTTCCATCGTGGTTGCGTCAGCGTGATGGCGCCGTCGACCAGCAAGTTGAGGTCGATCGCCTCCAGCGCGTCCCGTTTCTCGCGGAACCGGTAGAATTCACGAAGGCGATCGACGATCTTGCCGGCATCCTTGGCCGTGGTGTTGATCATCTCCAGATAGTGTCTGGCTTTCGCCTTGTCTTCCAGGTCCTCGGGGCGGTTCAATAGCAATTCGGTCAAACCGAGGACGCCGACAAGGGAATTGTTGAAATCATGGGCGATCCCGCTGGCCATACTGCCCAGGGCGCGCAGCCGTTCCTGTTGGATAACCTGCTCCTGGGCGGTCTTCAGGTCTTCCACGGCTTGTTGCAGTCGCTGCTTGTTGAGTTGGTGCTCGGCGATTTCCGCCACGAGCTGGTCATTGGTCGTCTGGAGCTGCCGGGTCCGCTCCGTTACGGTCTTTTCCAGGTCCTCCATTTGCCGTCGGACTTCTCGATGCAGCCGCCACTTCTCACTCAGGGCATTGGCCAGTTGCAGCACTTCGACGGTATCGAACGGTTTTTTGAGAATCAGCAGGCGGTCGGAGTTGCCCACTTTGCGGATGAGTTCGTCCCAGGAATAGTCCGAGTAGGCCGTGCAAATCACAACCTGAAGATTCGGATCGACCTCCCACAGCTTTTGGGTGGTTTCCACGCCGTCCCACCCGGGCGGCATGCGGATATCCACAAACGCGACCGCGTAGGGCTGATGGTCCTTGATCGATTGCTGCACCAGGGCCAGGCCCTCTTGTCCCTGATAAGCCGAGTCCAGCTGGAAAGAAGGACGTGTTTCGGCGCGGGGTTTCTCGCCGAACAGCACCGCCTCAGCTTCCGCCAGTGGCGATTGCTGGGGATTGGTGGTTGTCAGCACCTTGCGGAAATCGTCGTGGATGGCACGGTTGTCGTCGATCACCAGAATCCGTCGGCCTTGGTCCGAACCGGAGGATTCGCCGTTGGTATCATGCATATGCTCTCTCCTTCGGCTGGACAGGCAACTCCAGGACAAACGTGGCGCCCGTTCCCGGTCCGTCGCTGTGGGCGGTCAACGTTCCGCCCAATTCCATGGCGGCCAGCGCGCCGCTGTGCAGGCCAAATCCGTGACCGTTCTTCCGGGTGGTGAAACCATGTTCAAAGACGCGTGTCAGATTCTGCGAAGGGATGCCGACGCCATTGTCGATGATCGAAACGCGGACGAAGTCCCCGCCGTTGTTGGCCACGCGCACCGTCACCCGCCGGTCCGGGCGGCCGCTTTCATCGAGCGCATACTTGGAGTTACGGATCAGGTTCACGAGGATTTGCAGCACCTTGTGTTTCTCCACCAGGACCGGCGGGGTCTCGGAGTATTCGCGGACGAGTTGTACGTCGTGACGCACCAACGCCGCGTTATTCATGCGAATCGCGTCCTCGACCAAATCGACCACCGAGAGCGACTCCGTCAGGCCGGACATCTTGGAGTAGTTTTGCTGCATGGCGACGATTTCTTTGATGTGCTCGATGTTGGCGCCGAGGGATTGGAGTTCTTTCAGCATCCCGGTTTGTTCCTGGGTGAGTTGTGCGGCCAGACCCACCAGGTAGCCGGGCACCTGCCTTCCTTTCGGATCGCTCGTCAGGAAGGCCGCCAGGTCGTGCGGGTGTTCCTGGATCAAGATGGCGAGCTTGTTCAGGTTCGTCGTCTTCGATTTCCGAACCAGCTCGGACACCAGGGTGGAGGAGACATTCACGCTATTGAGCACGTTGCCGATGTTATGGAGCACGTTGGTGGCCACTTCCGCCATGCCCGCCTGCCGTGAGGCATCCTGCAGTTGGCGGTGAAGGTGTTCCAGTTTCACTTCGGCCTGTTTGCGCTCGCTGATGTCCCGGAAGTTCCACACGCGCCCGACAATTTCTTGTCCCACGTACTGCGGTTGCGAATACCGTTCAAAGACCTTGCCATCCCGGAATTCAATCACATCAAAGCTGGGGGCCTCCGGATGCGTGTCCAGTTCCCGCACCTGGCGAAGGAATGCCTCCGGATCCTTGAGTTGATCGGTCATGGTGGCCAGCAGTTCACTATCGTTTCGAGACACAATCACCGGCGCGGGGACCAGCCACATGGCCACAAACTTTCCATTGTACGTCACGGTCTTGCCCTTGCGATCCACCACGAGGATCCCGTCGGCCGTGGACTCGACGGTGGCATGGAGCAGGGAGAGGGAACTTTCCAACTCGTGCGTGCGCTCCTCGACACGTTTCTCGAGGCTTTCGTTGGCGGACTGCAGCGCGGCATCTTGTTGCTGGATCTGGTTCAACATCGCGTTGAAATCGTCGGTCAGCATCCCCAATTCGTCCTGGTTCTGTTTGGTTGCGCGCAAGGAATAGTTCTTTTCGAGCGCGACGGCCCGGGCGGTATTGGCCAATTGCAGGATCGGTTCGGAGAGCCACCGTTGCAGCCGGGACGACAGGAGAAACGCCGCCAACATGGAAGCGAGCACCATGGCGATGACAATGATCGTGTATTCTTTCAACCGAGCCGTCAAACGCCCCAGATCCGATTCGATATAGATCCAGCCGATCCTATCGCCCTTGAGCTCGATGCCGCGGAACAGAATCAGCCGACCGATGGTGAACCGGTGGCCATCCGCTTCCTGCTTTGGAACCGAGAAGCCGGCGGCAACGTCGCCACGGACATACTTGGCAAACAGGCTTCCCTCCTTGGTGTAGATGCAGGCCGCGGTGATGTTGGGTCGCGCCCGGAGCGCCGAGAGGATATCTTCCGCGGCCTTGGGGTCATTGAAGTCGAGGGCGCCGCTGCTGGTGTCGCCGATCATCTGCGCCAGCGACGTGAGGTTCCAGACCAGTTCCGTGCGGTACGAGATAATCTCGTAGGTAATGAATCCCGCACAAGCCAGCAAGAGGGCGACGATACTGGTCAGCATGATGGCCAACATCTGTTTGCGCTGGATGGAGGCGTTTTGGAACAGACGCATGTCAGTTCTTGTTCCCTTCCGTCTTGCCCAGCACCACGTCGGCAACGGTGAGAAGCTTCGAACTCAACTTCAAGTTTACCCGCTGGGCGGGGACGAGGTTGATCTCCAGGCGAATCTTGTTCTCTTTCTTGGTGAAATTGATCATCCCCTCCTGCAGAAGAAACCGGTCCGTCTCGCCGACCGTCAACACGGCGGAATTCTTCACCGCCTCCAGGATCTCGGTCATACGCTCCTTCTCCGAGGAGCCGATAAAGAGAATCTGGCAGTCCTTGAGATCCGCCATGTCCTCGATTTGCTTGATCACGACTTTGCGGTCGTTGACCGTCCGGTCTCCCGTGACGCGCCTGAATTCATCGCTAAAGCCGTCCTCGCCAACGACGCCAATCACGATGGGCGTGCTACTGTTTGAGAATGCGCCCGCCGGCCAGTCCACATACTTGGCGAAGTTGAAAAGAAACAACGCCTTTACCTGACGCTCCGAGAGAGCCGGTGTTTCGGCGGCTTGGACCGAACCGGCCCGCAGCAATATACCCAGGATGACGGTCGCAAGGGTCGCCAACGCATAGGCCTGGCGCGCGCCGAGGAAGCCCCGGCTTTTGCGGCAGGCTCTGATGATCTTCTGCGTCATAGGCGTGTGTTTTAGAAGTGCCACGCGATCTTTCCCACGACACTGCGAGGGATTTCGGTGATGACACTGTTATTCTCACTCGTAAATTCGGGATGCTGACCATCCAGGAGATTCTGGCCCCCAATGCCGATCTCCAGCGACTTGGTGGGACGCCAGGTCAATCCCAGATCCAAGCGGACATACGCAGGGATGCGCGTTTCGCCAAGGCCGAAGATAGGGCTGACCTGATCGACGTAATACACCGCGCCATTCAGCTCGACGTTGTGCGGCAGATCAAGATACGAGCGGATTTGGAATTGGTTCTGCGGGCTGTCGTTGTTAATTGATGTGCCGGGTGTGTTCGGGCCGATGTGCATTTGGAGCAGGGTATAGCTGGCTGTCCATTTCCATTTGTCGGTCGCCCGCCACTCAGTCAGAAATTCGGCGCCATAGGTTTCTCCCTGCTGGTTGTTTTCGGCCATCAAGGGAATCAGCAAATGCGGTGGCAGAGGAGTGGTTACGAATTGAGGGGTGCCCTGGACGAATTGTTCGAGGCGATCGTACATGTTGTAAAACGCAGCCACGTCAAACGACAGCTGCTTGGTTGGCTCGACCCGATAGCCCAATTCATAGGCCAGGAGCTCTTCGGACTTAAAATTCGGATTCCCAACTACAGAAATCAAGATCGGTGGGCTCAATGCGGGCTGAGAGGCTGACCGGTTATTGAGAATAGACAGATCGACCGAGGAGGGGGTCCTGACCGCGCGCGAAACGGCTACCCAGACGGTCTGCTTCTCGGTCGGCGTCCAGGCCAGACGTGCGCTCGGTTCGATCTCGAACCCCGTAAAATCATTGTGCTCGAATTTGGAGCCGATCGTCAGGTGCAAACGATCCTGGATGACTGCGATCTCATCCTGAACGAACGCGCTGAGGATCGTCTGATGCGTGACAGGCGGCGCGAACGACACGAAGGAGTTCGTGGTGACGGCTTCATATTCGTAGCGGTACCCGAGTCCCCACACGATATCCTGGCGATCCCCCAGGGTAAACCGATGTTGCAGGTCCACGTCGTAAGCGTCATTCCGGATTACGGCGGGAGCATCACCCTGCTCCATGTAGTCGTAATACATCTGCAAGGTCAACTGGGACGTTTCGGAGAAATCGTGAGTCCAGTGGCCAAGAATGTTGCCGCCATCATCGTGTTCGGTGAAGTTGGCGGTGTTTACAAAGGGGGGCGTCAATAGCGCTTCATCAAATGATTCACTGCTATCGCTCTGGTAGTAATCCCCCTGAAGCGTGAGCCGGTTAATGTCCGACGGTTCCCAGTCAAGGCGAAGACCACCGCGGGTCGCATCCGAATTGTTTTCAGCGGCACCGGTGGTATCCTCAAAGCCTTCGCGGTTGAAATACTTCACATAGGCGCGATAGAACAGGTTCGTACCGATTGTCCCGCCGTAACGGACAGTCGTCGAGGGTTGGTCTTCGGTTCCATAGAGGACACTCAACAGTCCGCCCTGGGTGTCCTTCGCGCTTTTGGTGATAATGTTGATGACACCATTGACGGCGTTCGCGCCCCAGAGCGTTGCCCCCGGCCCGCGAATGACCTCAATCCGGTCAATGTCTTCAAGGGGCGTATCCTGCACGCTCCAATAGACGCCCCCGAATTCCGGTGTGTAAACGCTACGGCCATCGATGAGCACCAGCAGCTTGTTGGAATATTGGGAGTTAAACCCACGGGCAGTGATCGCCCAGTGGGTCGCGTCGACGCGCGCCACGTCCAATCCCGGCACCATCCGCAACAACTCGGGAATACTGTTCAGGCCGGAGCGCCGAATGTCCTCCTGCGTGATCACGTAAATGGCGGCAGGCGACGTGAACAAGTCGGTTTGCTTCTTGGATACGGAGGTCACCTGCACATTGACCAATTGTTCGAGCGTGAGATCCTGCCACTCGTTGCTGGTCGTGGAAGATTGTGCCGTACCATCGGTCGCGGCGACTGTCACCCCCAACATCAATCCCAAGAGGCCCACCCGGCCCGGTTTGCCAACCATATTATGTAGAATGAAGCTCACCAGTTCTGACAGCCTGGTCTCAATTGTCTTCGATTTCATGATGAGCCGAGTTCCAACCACAGACGAAACGCGAGTTGTCCGTTGTTGACCTCCCATTCCAGCCCACTCCTTTGTCACTCGACCCGTCGGGGCACGGCGTCCGTCGTAAAACACCAATTCCGTGTTTCCGGTGGCGCACGTTCCGTGCCGCCGCGGCTTGTCTACCTAGATTGCGTAGAGGTGGAGGAGCCGGGACGGCTCATTTTGCCCGCTTGAAATCAAGCGTCTAGAAGTTCGCGCACTTTCAACGCAAGTGCGGTGGGGGTGAACGGCCTTTGCAGAAGGGAGAGGGCGGGGTAGGGCACACCCTGATGAACAATGGCCGTTTCCGTGTAGGCGGAGGCGAAAAGGACTTTCGTTTCGGGATGCGCTGCCAGGACGCGGTTCGATAGGTCTTCGTCTTTCATTTTCGGCATCACGGCGTCCGTGAAGAGTAGATCAATGGGTTGGACGCCTCGTTGTTGAAGGAGGTGCAGGGCCTGGTCGCCATTGGCCGCCGCCAGCACCGTATAGCCCAGCTGCTGCAACAACAGGCTGGCCATCTCACACAACGAGGGATCATCCTCGACCAGCAGAATTGTTTCGGTTCCGCGCGGGAGACCGGGCGACTTGTAGGGGCGCGGCGCGGCTTTGGCCTCCGGCCCTGTTTGCGGCAGGTAAACTTTGAAAACCGTTCCGATACCGAGTTCGCTATACGCGCTAATGTGGCCGCCGCTTTGTTTGACAATGCCGTAACAGGTGGCCAATCCAAGACCAGGCCCCTCGCCGACATTTTTGGTGGAAAAAAACGGCTCGAACAGGCGCTTCCTTACCTCCTCGCTCATTCCCATGCCTGTGTCGGTAATCGCGAGCATTGTATAGTTGCCTTTTTTCAATTCAGGATAGTGGACGAGGCCTTCCGGATCGAAGGCGACATTTGACGTCTCCAGCGTCAGCTTGCCGCCATGGGGCATGGCTTCGCGGGCGTTGATGGCGATGTTCATGATGACCTGCTCAATTTGTCCGGCGTCCGCTTTCACCGTTTGCAGGCCAACAGTAGGAACGATGCGCACATCGACATCGCTGCCCATCAAGTGGCACAACATGCCTTCCATATTCGCCAGGACAAGGTTTAGATTGAGGGTTTCCGGCCGCAGGATTTGCTTGCGGCCATACGCCAGGAGTTGCTTCGTCAGCGCGGCGGCGAGATCAGCGGCTTTGCGGATGGCGATCGCGTTGGCGCAATACGGACTGCCGGGGGGAAGATCGCTGAGCAGCAATTCGCTCTGGCCGATGATCGCGGTCAGGATGCTGTTAAACTCGTGCGCCACGCCGCCCGCCAGCTTGCCGACCGTTTCCAATTTCTGGGATTGAAATAACCGGGCTTCGATCTGCTTGTGCTCGGTGATGTCAGTGACAATCCCGGTGTGGCGGATCAGTTTATCCGCGGCATCCCGGACTTGATAACCCCGGACACGAACCCAACGGACCTCGCCGTCGGGCCGCGTGATGCGATACTCAATGTCCAAACTCGCCGCGTCTCTCGTGAGGGCGGCGAAGACGCCCAGTACGCGTTCACGGTCCTCTGGCACAATAAAGTCGGTCCACAGTTGCGGGTTGGCATACAGGCTTTCCACAGAACGGCCCCAGATCCGCTCAAAGGCCGGACTAATGTAATGCACCTCGCGCATGTCCGACGAACGGATCCAGAATGCGTCCGTGATGTTATCCGCCAACTGGCGGAATTTCTCCTCGCTTTCGCGCAAGGCATTCTCGGTCTGCCTGCGCGCGGTAATGTCGCGGAAGACGATTACCGCACCGGTGAGCTTCCCGTCCTGCAAAATGGGCGTGCTGGTAAAGTCGAGATTGAAGCGCGTTCCGTCCTTGCGCAAATAGACCTCGTCATCACCGCGATGAGATTGCCCGTCAGAGAAGGTCGTATGAATCGACCATTGCTCCCGTACGGCGTGCGAGTCATCGGCTTGGAGATAATGAACCTTCTCCACCCACGGCTGACCGATCCATTCCTGCGCCTCCCAGGCGAATATTTGAACTGCTGCGGGATTGACGAACCGAATGATCCCGGCGGCGTCCAATCCGACAATGCCGTCGCCTGCCGAGTTGACGATTTGTTCCAGTTCGCCGGCAACACTCCGAGTTTCCCTTTCGGCCTTTAAGCGCTCGCCGGTCTCAAGGTTGAGCAGGATCAGAGTTGTCGTGAAAGTGATCAGTCCGAAAGCGGTGCTAACGAGCAAAGCCCAACGCATCCAGACGGCGGCTGACCTGGACGCATCCTTTCGACTTTTCAGCAAGGTCTCCTCGGCCAGGGTCATGTTGACGAGCCGCTCTTTGATTGCATTTGTGAGCCGCTGCCCGTTTAGGTTAAGAACCAATTGCAGGGCGGCCTCGAAACCTTTCTCGTGGTGAGCCGCAATGGTCCGCTTCGCCCACGCAATTCGTTCAATGAACAAAGGCTCCAGGATCGCCAACTGCTGTTGTTGGCGGGGATTATCTGACGTCAAGCGTTTGAGGAGATGCAAACTCTCCATGGTAGCCCCAACACTGCGGGTATAAGCCTCCAGGAATTCGTCATGCCCGGTCAGAATGAATGTCCGCTCGCCGTCCTCAACTTCGGTAATTTGAGTTTCAAGGTTTTGGACTTGACTGATAACTTCATGCGTATGCTCCACCCAGTCCACCGTCTTGGCCTGCTGTCTGGAGATTTCGTGTGCGAGGATGCCGATGCACACCAGCATGGCGAGGCTCAGGATGAATCCTCCTGCAAGCCGTCCGCTTAGCGAACCGTAAAGTTTGGCTCTCGGCCATCCGAGCGCAGCTCTCCCGTGTGCAATAAGTTTCATCTGTCGAGGATTTCGTAACGGTGCGACGCTTTCCGCCATCCTTCTTCAGGTGGCCTTGATGCTTGCATCGGGATTTCCTCTCTTCTTCTCCTGATGGTGAGACGCGATTCTGTTATCCAATACTTCGCGCACTTTGCGCGCGAGAATCGCTGGCGTATACGGTTTGGGAAGGAACTCAACTCCGGCGTCAAGCACGCCGTGGTGCGCGATCGTGTCGCCCGTGTAGCCCGAGGTGAAGAGGACTTTGAGATCGGGGTAGGTTGTTTTCAGCCATTCGGCCATCACTTTACCGCCCATCTGCGGCATGATGACATCCGTGACCACCAACCGAATCGGTGATCCTTTATGTCCATGCGCCACGCGCAACGCATCCTGGCCGTTCGAGGCCGACAACACTTCATAACCCTGGGTTTCCAAAACGCCACGAGCCAGTTGCCTCACGGATGGCTCATCTTCCACGACCAGCAAGGTTTCCGTCCCGCGCGGCAACGGCCCGGTTTGGAGCGGGTCAGCCGCCGCATCGAGCGGTTGATCAACGCGCGGAAAATAAATCTTGAAGGTCGTGCCTTTGCCAATCTCACTGTAAACGCCGATGTGACCGCCGGATTGTTTGACGACAGTCTGGCAGGTCGCCAGACCCAAGCCGGTGCCCTTGCCCGATGGCTTCGTCGTGAAAAACGCCTCAAACAGGTGCGCTTTAACTTCGTCGGTCATCCCGGCGCCAGTATCACTGACGTCGAGCATCACATAGTTGCCCGGAATCACTCCCGTATGGATGCCCGCGTAACTCTCATCCAACATCACATTGCTCGTTTCGATGGTGAGTTCGCCGCCGTTGGGCATGGCATCGCGGGCATTCACGACCAGATTCATCAGCACCTGTCCGATGTAGCCCGAATCGGCGTTGATTCGCCCGAGTTCTTTTCCGGCGACGATATGCAAATCGATGTTCTCGTCAATCAGCTGTCGCAGCATTTTGTCCAGGCTTCCCAGCGTTGCGTTGAGGTCGAGCACCACCGGTTGCACCGTCTGTTTGCGGCTGAAGACCAGGAGTTGTCGCGTCAAACCCACGGCGCGTTCGGCGGCGTGCTGGATTTGCTCGACGTGTTCCCGCACGGGATTTTCCGCCGGAAGTTTGGTCATGATGATTTCGCAATAGCCCATGATGACGCCCAACATATTGTTGAAATCGTGCGCCACGCCGCCGGCCAGATTGCCGATCACTTCCATTTTCTGGGCCTGGATGAATTGGTTCTCGAGCTGCTTGTGCTCGTCGCGGGCCTCGACCTCGTGCATCGCGCGACGCACCGCGGGTACCAGCCGTGAGAGTTGTCGCTTCAGGACGTAATCCGTGGCCCCGCTCTTGAGCGAATCAACGGCCAGTTCCTCGCCGAGCGTGCCGGAGACGAAGATAAAGGGTATGTCCGGATACTGTTTCCAGGCAATGTTTAACGCGGCCATCCCGTCGAAAGACGGCAGCGCAGAATCCGAGAAGATGATATCGGTGCCACCGCGCTGCAGTGCCGCGACAAAATCATCGTGGTTTTGCACGCAGGTGGTCGCACAAGTGACGCCCTCGGCTTCCAGGATGGATCGAACGAGCGTGGCATCGCCTGGATCATCCTCCAAGTGCAGGATGTGGAGCGGGGATTTCATTGGTGATCTCTTTTCTTCCCGGGGAAATGGCTTGACGGCTTTGAATCGAAGTTTCTTTTCTCCCCGCAGGCGGCGGCTCGTTGATGGCGGCCCAAAAAATGCCGAGTTGTTTGACCGCCCTCATGAAGTCGACGAAATCCACCGGCTTCACGACGTAGGCATTAACCCCGTGTTGGTAACACTCGACCAGGTCCGGCGTTTCGCGCGAGGACGAAAGCACCACCACGGGGATAAACTTCAATTGCACGTCGGCCTTGATGACCTTCAACACTTCCAGTCCGTTGACCTTGGGCATCTTGAGGTCGAGCAGCACCAGGATGGGATCGCCGCCCGCGCGCGTTTTGAATTTCCCCCGGTGGTAAAGATAATCCAGCGTCTCCGCGCCATTGTCCACGACCGCGACCCGGTTGGCCAGATGGAGCTCCTCCAGCGCTGCCAACGTCAGTTCCCTATCCTGCGGATCGTCTTCGACCAAGAGAATGTCTTTGATATTTACTATTTCAGTGTCCATGGATGTCTCCATTACGCTTGGGGATTGAAAAGTAAAATGTCGCGCCGCTGTCGACGATGCCTTCGGCCCAGACCCGGCCGCCGTGCCGGAGAATGATGCGCTGGACATTGGCCAGCCCGACGCCCGTGCCCTCAAACTCGGTTTGGCTGTGCAGGCGTTGGAACACGCCGAAAAGTTTGTCGGCATACTGCGGATCGAAACCGGCGCCATTGTCGCGGATAAAGATCACGGTTTCGCTGTTGCCGTTGGGAGCGCAACCGATTTCGATTTTGGCCTCGGTGCGCCTGCTGGTGAATTTCACGGCATTGGAAATCAGATTGACCAGCGCCATTCGCAGCAGGGCACGATCGGCCCGCACGGGTGGCAGCGGGTGGATGTTCCACGCGATTTTCCGCCCTTTCGTCTCCGCCTGAAAATCGCCCAAGGCCTCCCGGACCAACTCGTCGAGATTGACGTCCACCTTTTGCATGGCCGCGCGCCCGACATGCGAGAACGCCAGCAGGTCATCAATCAAATTTCCCATCCGTTTTGCCGACTGGGAAATAGTGGTTAAATGCTGGAGACTTTTTTCGGAAAGCGACGGGACGGCGTCTTGTCGCAGCAGTTCCACGAAACCGATGACATGGCGCAGCGGCGCGCGCAAATCGTGGGAGACGGAGTAGCTGAACGCCTCCAGTTCCTTATTGGCCGCCTCCAATTCCGCCGTGCGTTCGACGACGCGTTTCTCCAGTTCTGCATTGAGCCGGTGTATTTCATCATGCGCTTGTTTGCGCGCCGTGATGTCGCGGACGTTGCATTGAATGACTTTCTTATCACCGGCCTGGTACACATTGCAGACAAACTCCACGGCAATGCGGCGGCCATCCCTCGTTTCCAGCGGCAGGTCGTCATAGCGGACGTACCCGTCCTTTTGTAATCGCTCAAGCATGACCTTGTTCGACTCGATGTCCTTGAACGGACTAAGTTCGCCGACGGTCTTGCCGATCATTTCACCGGGGGAAAAGCCCAAGAGTTTGAAAAGGAAGGGATTCACATCGGTGATGCGTCCCGTGTCAACGTCCAGAATCAGGATGCCATCCTTCGCCGCTTCGAACAGCCGCCGATAACTGAGTTCCGAGGCGTGGAGCGCATCTTTCGCTTGTTTGCGCTCCGTGATGTCGCGGACGTTGCATTGAATGACTTTCTTATCACCGGCCTGATACACATTGCAGACAAACTCCACGGCAATGCGGCGGCCATCCCTCGTTTCCAGCGGCAGGTCGTCATAGCGGACGTACCCGTCCTTTTGTAATCGTTCAAGCATGACCTTGTTCGACTCGATGTCCTTGAACGGACTAAGTTCGCCGACGGTTTTGCCGACCATTTCACTGCGGGAAAAACCCAAGAGTTTGAAAAGGAAGGGATTCGCATCGGTGATGCGTCCCGTGTCAACGTCCAGAATCAGGATGCCGTCCTTTGCCGCTTCGAACAGCCGCCGATAGCTGAGTTCCGAGGCTTTTATCGCCAGTTCCGTTCGCGTCTCAACCTGCTCGGTCCACGTCTCGGCCTCCCCAACCCGTGCCTGGACCTGCTCAATCTGTATTTCGTTGACGGTCGCGTCCGTGCCTTGATTCTGCTTCATCATTTCGCCTCAATTACAAATCACGTTTGGGTTCGCATCCTCAGCCGGTAATGGCTGGCACTCCTTTTGAGAGATTCCCTGGAAAGCAGGGTTTTCACACAACAAGTAAACTAACCATAAGCAGAAAGCCCCGGGGGCGCTATGGGGTGTTCACCCCAGTAGGGATTTTCGTGGGGCCAGAGGGTTGCTATTGGGGTGGTGTCCTACTTCGACGAGGGACCACGAATTGCACGAAGCAGACACGAAGTAGGGTGGAAGGCGGGGGGGGGCTTCCGCCGTCGCCCTTGGTGCTATGGCGGACAAGACGGTGCGCAAGGGATGTGAAGGCCAGCGGTAGTTGTCAGGAACGGTTCAAGTTACCGTGGATTACTGTCGTTGACGAAATCCTTTGATCGCTCGGCAGCCAGGGCCGCCATTTGGGAATTGAGGGGCAGCACCCATCCCCTTATCCCCTCGGAGGAAGAAGATATGCTTGTCTATCGGCAATCGATTATTTTGCTGGACACGGTGTGGTGGGATGGGTATAGTCGGCGTGTGAATTATGGATTGAATCCGCCTTCGCCAGGGCTACGGCGCGACAAGATGGCGCGACTCGGACCTCCCCTATATGTTTTTACGAAACGAACCCACCGGAGGGGTGTTTTTGGGGGGTCGGAGGGGTCGTTTTCATTAAAAAGTGGGTTCGTTTGCCGCAGACGGCAGCGGGTTTGCCGCGAAAGCACGGCGTGCGGCGTCTCGCAGACCTGGCTTGTCGGACTCGGCTTAGGAAAGCGAAGCCACTGGGCGGTTGCGACGGTGACGTCCCTCCCACGTTTAACCCCAAACATGGATTCGGGGCAGGCGAGGGCGGGGAAAAGGAAGGGGAAAGAATGAGGGGTGAGGGAGGTGATAGGTTCCCTGATTAGGACGCGACCGCTATTGGTCTTGAGTTTTCCGCTTCCAAAAATATAATACACTCGACGGGAAGGGCATCCGGGGGATACAGAATTGGAGCAGTGGGTAATCGAAAGCGGCTTGCTGCGCGCACAGCCTCTTCTTTTTGCCGATTGGGGAAGTTGGCGGGCGTCACCGGCAGGCGCGAACGAGTCAAACAATTGGGCGAGCCATATGGAGATGGAAAGTGATTCACAGAGCACGAGGATCCGGGTAATCCTGCCCCTCGACGGAGCGGTTCAATGAGCAAGCTGCGCATTCTCGTGGCCGACGATCACGAAGTGGTGCGGGCCGGCGTGCGGTCGCTGTTGGAGAGCGAACCTGATTGTGAGGTTTGCGCCGAGGCGGTCACGGGGCGCCAGGCCGTGACCCTGGCCCTGCAACACAAACCCGACATCGTCGTCATGGACATCACCATGCCGGAGTTGAACGGGCTGGAGGCGGCACGCCAAATCCTGAAAGCTGTTCCGGGCGTGCAGGTGTTGATCCTCAGCGTGCACGAGTCCAAGGAATTGGTGCGGGAGATTCTTGACGCCGGCGCGCACGGCTACGTGTTGAAGTCCGACGCCGGGCACGAACTGACCGCAGCGTTGCGGGCCCTGCGGCAGGGTGAGACTTTCTTCACCTCCCGGATAGCCCAGATCGCGCTCCGCGCCTACTTGAGCAAGGAGCACGCGAGCGTTGTACTGACACCGCGCGAACACGAAGTGCTGCAGCTTTTGGCGGAGGGCAAGAGTAACAAGGAAGTGGCCACGGCTCTTGACATCAGCGTGATGACGGCGGAAACGCACCGCGCCAACATCATGCACAAGCTCGGCCTGCATTCCATCGCCGAGCTGGTGCACTACGCTGTTCGCCATAAGATTATTACGCCGTGAGGATTTTCGCGGGCTGATTGCGCCCTACGGGATTGCCGTTAGGCGCCTACTCAATCCACTGTATTGCAAAATTTCGCGGATCGTTCGACAATGGCGCAGAATTCGCAGTCCTGAACTGCTGGACTGATCAAGGAGGCAGCCCATGAAGACACTGACGGAAAGCGCGGCACCCATGGTTGCGCAGACATTGCGGATCCTGGTGGCCGACGATCACGCGCTGGTGCGCCAGGGACTGCGAACACTACTGGAAGCGCGCCCGGGTTGGGCCGTCTGTGGCGAAGCGGTCACCGGCCGCGAAGCCATTGAGAAGGCGCGACAACTGCAGCCGGATATCATCGTGCTGGATATCCACATGCCCGAAACGGACGGCCTGCAGGCGGCGCGAGTGATCCGCGCCGCCAACTCCCGCTGTGAGATTCTCATTCTTACGGTTGATGATTCTGACGAAGCGGTTCGCGACGCTTCCGCGGCGGGGGCGCATGGCATCGTGATGAAAGCAGACGCCGCGGATGATCTCATCGTTGCCGTGGCAGCCCTCGCCAGACACGAACCGTTCTACACCTCGCGGGCTACCGGGATGGCCAAGCGGAACTCGCTACGCCCTTTGGGCACAGACCCGACCCAGCCTGACGCAGCTCCCGCTGCATTGACGAATCGTGAGCGTGACATTGTCGTGGGGGTGGCGAAAGGCCAAAGCCACAAACAAATCGCCGCGGCACTCAACATCAGCCCCAAGACCGTGGAATCTCACCGCCGGAATATCATGCGCAAGCTCGGACTGAAATCCGCGGCCACGCTCGTGCGCTACGCCATGCACCACGGGCTCGTCCGACCGTAACCCGGGTTCGCTGACTCACGGTTTTCCCCGGCCAGCGCTGCGACAGAATCGTTCGCGTGCTTGCTCCTGCCATACAGGTAATCCATGAGGGTCGGCTGTTTCGACATACCCAGTTTCCCTGATTTATCATCATGTTTGCACCTCCGGGCTTGGTGTCTGCTTTTCAGCGGAGTACGCAAGAATCATGAAGTGGATATTTAAAGACGAAATTAGCATCGGGTTTGGCCTGGAATTGGTGGGCTTGAAATTCGTGTCCGAGTGCGGCGGTCAGCATGATCGCTCCACGCTGTCCTGACGAGGAGAAACCATGAACACCTATGATCGCTTTCGACTTTCGCTGCAGGCCGAGTTCAAGCGCAAGGCCCACCCCCAAGTCCGCGCCCTTTGGGCTGACCTGGAGGAACTGGAAGAGGCGACGGACGGGCACACTCGCGCCGTCGCCATCCGGCAGGTCCATCAGCGGGTCTATGCCCTGGAGCATGCCGCCCACGCCGTGGACGCGCATGAGTTGCGAGCGGTCAGCAAGCTGGTCCTGCATACGCTGGGGGGCGTCGCGCACGCGCGTCTCACGACCCACCCGGAGTCGTTCGCGACACTAGAGCAGACCATGACCAAACTTGCCGAAGCGCTGTACTCAATCGAAGCGGAACTGCCGGCTTCCGAGCGCGGTTATCAACCAACCCATGCGGTACTCGTCGGGTCGTTGCCGGACTGAAGGAGGTCACCCCATGAACAACAAAGCCATCCTGTTGGTCGAAGATAATCCTGATCACGAGGCGCTGATGTTACGCGCTCTCAAGCGGAGTAACCTCTCCAACGAGGTTATCGTTGCCCGTGACGGCGCTGAGGCAGTCGATTACTTGTTGGGCAACAGTTACGTGCCACTCGCGCTCGTTCTGTTGGGCCTGAAGCTCCCCAAAGTAGACGGCCTAAAGGTCTTGCGCAGCCTCCGGGCCATGCCGCACACGCGTCGACTGCCGGTAGTCATGGTGACGGCATCCCAAAAGGAGCAGGACGAAACCAGTGCTCAACATTTGGGTGCGAACAAATATATCCGTAAGCCGGTCGGCTTCGAGCAGTTCACCGAGTCCGTGAACCAACTCGGTCTTTATTGGCAGGTGTTGAACGAAGCGGCTCCTGCGTCAAGGGAGCTGACATGACCACACCCCTGCGAGCATTGATCGTCGAGGACTCCGAAGACGACTGCCAGTTGCTCAAGAACCATCTGACACACGGCGGCTACGAGGTCACGAGCGAACGCGTCGAGACTGCCGAGGGCATGAGCGCGGCGCTGGAGCGGGGCGGCTGGGACATCGTCATCTCCGATCATCGCATGCCACAGTTCAGTTCACTGGCCGCGCTGAAGTTATACAAAGAGCGCGGCTGCGATCTCCCGTTCATTGTCGTGTCCGGCAGCATTGGCGAGGAGTTGGCCGTGACCGCCATGAAAGCGGGCGCGCACGACTACATCATGAAAGACAATCTTACGCGACTTGTGCCCGCCGTGGCGCGCGAATTGCGCGAGGTGGAAACCCGCCGCCAGTGCCGGCGTGTGGAGCAGGAGCTCGAACATTGCCACCACCGCACCGAATTAATCCTGGATGCCGCAGGCGAAGGAATCTGCTGTCTGGACGCCAACGGTGTAATCACGTTCATCAACCCGCGCGGAGCAAAATTGATTGGTTGGAAGCCGGAGGAATTGATCGGCAAATCGCTGCACGAGATCGTCCATCACGCTTGGGACGACCAAACGCCGGTACCCCGGCAGGATTGTTCGCTGTGCGCAGCGCTGAGCGACGGCCTGGTGCACGGGATGGATGGCGAAATATTCTGGCGTAAAGATGGTTCGGCTTTCCCTATCGAATATGTTTGCACGCCACTGCACGACGGCGATGGAACCACGGGAGCAGTCCTGACGTTTCAGGACATCACCGAGCGCAACGGCGCGGAGGCAGCCTTACGGGACACCAATCGCGGCCTGGAGAGCACGGTGGTGAAGTTGCGCCAGAGTCAGCTACAGTTTGTCCAACAGGATGGGAACTTGTTGCATGAGCAAACACATGCGCGGGATGAACATGAGCCAGTTGCCGCAAATCCGACTTCTCTTCTAGTCCGTTGAGAAGACACAAAGGAAACTTCATGAAAAGAACGCGAATCCTGGCGATCGACGACGATGTCAATGCCACCCGCATGGTCAAATTGTCCCTCGAAGGAACGGGCCGCTACGAGGTCTGGCAACTCAACGACTCCGCTGGAGCGGTGGCGGTGGCGCGGAAGGTCAAGCCGGATTTGATTCTGCTCGACATCCGCATGCCCGGCGCCGAGGGCGCCGAAGTTGCCTTCCAGATTCGATCGGACCGGGAACTTCAGAGAACCCCCGTGGTCTTCCTGACGTCGCTCGTCTCGGAGCAGGAAGCCATCTCCGATGGCACACCCGTCGGAGCCTTTCATTTCGTTGCCAAGCCGCCCCGGCTACAGCGGTTGATCGCCTGCATTGAGAGTAACCTCGAAATGGCACACATTGCCGACCCACTTACCACCGAAAGGAATTCCCGTGAACAAAAACCGAATCCTGGTCATTGACGACAACCTCAACGCCACGCGCATTGTTAAATTGGCGTTGGAGCGAACGGGCTCTTATGAGGTGCGAGAAGTCAACGACCCCGCCCAGGGCCTGGAAGCGGCCCGCGAATTCAGACCCGACCTGATCCTGCTCGATGTTTGCATGCCCGACATCGAGGGAAGCGAGGTCGCCGAGAAGATCACCAGCGACCCCGACTTTGCCGCCACACCCGTCGTCTTTCTGACCAGCATCGTGACAACGCGGGAAGCAGGTAAAACGGGCACCATCACCGTTGGACGCCACGAGTACATCGCCAAGCCGGCGCGAACGCAAACCATCATCGCCTGCGTTCAAAAACATCTGGCCCAGGCCCGTCGGCTCTCGACGTCAGCCGCGGGCGTGCCACATTCCTGACCGTTTCTGCGATGATCATGACTCCGCTGGTCTCAATATCATCAACGGTGCTCGCGCTAACGCTGACCGGCGTGCTCCTGGCGGTGTTCCGAAGACAGGCGCGACGGATGGCCGTCACGGTGGCCAAGCAGAAATGCGCCGAGGAATTGCTGGAGGAAAGCGAACTTCGTTTCCGCATACTTACCCGCGCCACCAATGAAGCGGTGTGGGATTGGAACCTGCAAACCAATGCCCAGTGGTGGAACCGCAACGTCCAAACGTTATTTGGCTACCCGGAGGAGGAGATTGAGTTTGATCGGGAGTGGTGGACACAGCACGTTCATCTGGAAGATCGTGAACGCGTCTGTTCCGGCCTCCGCGCGCGGGTGAACGGCAATGAGGACTTCTGGTCGGCGGAGTATCGTTTCCGCCGCGCCGACGGGTCTTACGCGAACATTTTTGATCGTGGTTACATCCTGCGCGACCGCCAGGGGCGCGGCGTGCGGATGATCGGCTCGATGATGGACATAACGAAGCGCCAGCGCGAGATGGAGTTGGCGCGGTCGCGCGATGCGGCGCTGGAATCGGCACGCCTGAAATCGCAATTCCTCGCCAACATGAGCCACGAGATCCGCACGCCCATGAACAGCATCATTGGCATGACGGATATTTTGATCAATACAGAACTGACGTCCGAGCAACGGGAATTTGTGGAGATTGTGCGCATCAGTGGTGAGTCACTGCTCACGATCATCAACGACATCCTCGACTTCTCGAAGATCGAGGCCGGCAAGCTCCATTTTGAAATGTTGGACTTTGAACCGCGTTCGACCGTCGACGAGGTGATCATGCTCCTGGTGGAGCAAGTGCACGCCAAGAGGCTGCGACTGTCCCCGGTCATCAGCGCGGACGTGCCCGGTGCTGTGCGCGGAGATGCGGGCCGCTTGCGGCAGGTACTCACCAATCTGGTCAGTAACGCCATCAAATTTACGGCGCGCGGCGAGATTACCATTCGCGTCGCGAAGGAAACGGAGAGTGAAACGCAGGTGGTCTTACGGCTGGAGGTTGCGGACACCGGCATCGGCGTTCCGGAGGAGGCCCGTGCGTGTCTGTTCCAGCCCTTCTCGCAAGTGGACGCCTCCACTACGCGAAAATACGGTGGCACCGGGCTTGGGCTGGCCATCTGCAAGCAACTCGTCAACCTCATGGGCGGTCAAATCGGTTGCGACAGCATCCCCGGCAAAGGATCGACCTTTTGGTTCACCGTTCAGTTTGAGAAAACGGGCATCGCGGCATCAACCGGGGACGCTTCCCTCCTTTCTCTCATCGCTGTCCGGACGCCGGTTCCTTCCGCGGCGCCGGTGTCCAAAGACCATCGCAAACACATACGCATTCTCGTCGCGGAGGACAATGCCTTCAACCAGAAGGTTGTGCAGCGCCAGCTGCGAGAAATGGGATTTGGCGTCGACGTGGTGGCCGACGGCGTCGAGGCGCTGGAAGCTTTCGGCAGAATCCCCTATGCCCTGGTACTGATGGACTGCCAGATGCCGGAAATGGACGGTTATGCCTGCGCTGCTGAAATTCGGCGGCGAGAAGACGGTCAGCGACGCATCCCCATTATTGCCATGACCGCGCATGTGATGAAGGAAGACCGCGACAAATGCCTGGCAGCAGGCATGGACGACTTTCTCAGTAAACCCGTTCGCCTGGCTCATTTGGAGAACATCGTTACGAACTGGCTCAACGAGCCGGCGATCGCGACCGCGGTCGAGGAAGCACACACTCACGCCAGCAACTCCCCGGAAAATCAGGCAACTGCCGCTAGCGAAGAAGAACAACCTCCCAGTGCGGAGGATTCCCGTTCATTCGTGGACAAAGAGGTATTCATGGAAGTGGCGGGCAACAACGCATCGGGCGCGCACGTGCTGGCTGGTCGTTACATCCAAGAGACAACCGAGCAACTGGCCAGGCTTCACACCGCAGTCGCTGCCGGTGCCGGGCCGGAAGTCAAACGTCTCGCCCACAGCGCGACGGGTTCGAGCGCGATGTGTGGCGTGACACATCTCGCCGAACTTCTCCGCGAGATGGAATGCGCGGGTCAAGAGGGCCGGCTGGCAGACACCCCCGGGCTGTACGCACAAATCGAAACTGAGTTTGAACAGGTAAAACGCATCCTACCGGAGATCAAGTTATGAAAAGAATTCTTATTGTCGAAGATGACCGGCTCATGGCCGACGTGTACCGCGACCGACTGCGAACCGAGGGGTTCGCTGTCCACGTGGCCGCCGATGGCAAGGCCGGGTTGGAGATGTTCGATAGCCACAAGGCGGACCTTATCCTGCTCGATCTGATGTTGCCGCAGATGAGTGGAGTGGAGGTGCTGAAGGCGGTCCGCTCCCAGTTCGGTCCCCACGACGTTCCAGTGATTGTCATCACCAGCGCGTATATCGGCGGCATGGTGCAGCAGGCCTGGGAGGCCGGGGCAAATCAAGTAATCACCAAGGCCACGATGACGCCCAAACTGATCATCCAACTGATCCAAAACGCCATGGACAGCTCAACCGAGACCGTCCGCTCCGGCAGTGTTGATGGATGGGAAGAGGCAGAGAACGCGGTAGTTGATACCAACTTGCGGGCGAAGTTCCTCAACGGTGCGCCTGCGACCCTGGCTGCGTTGTGGCTGTCGCTGAGAGCGCTCGTGACCGAACCGAAAAACCTGGCTCACTTGCGGGAACTGTCGACGAGGGTCCGGTCGTTGACGGCGGCCGTCAACGGTATGAACATGGACCGTATCGCTCCACTGTGCGCCGCTCTGGAGGCGCTGTTGCGGGATCTCCTTGCGAAACCCCGGCTTGTGACTGCCTCCGTGTTACTGACGATTGCCCACGCACTCGACACATTGAAGTTTCTGTTCACCCATAGTGACAGTTTCGCGTGGCGGCACCCGGTTCGAGGACGGATCATGGTCGTTGACGATGACCAGTTTACCCGGCGGGCGGTGAGCAGCGCCCTCAAGAAGGTCAACCTGAAGGTCACCTGCGTGGACAATGCCGCCCGCGCACTCCAACAAGCGCGCCAAAGTCGCTTTGACGCGATCTTGCTGGACATCGAGTTGCCGGACACGAATGGATTTGATCTGTGCTCACAATTGCGCAGCCTGCCGCAGTACCAGCGAACCCCCATCATCTTTCTCACCGCGCACGGCAGTTTTGAACAGCGGACAGAATCCGTGTTGCACGGAGGCGACGATTTCATTACCAAGCCATTTCTGTTCACGGAGTTGGCCCTCAAGGTCCTCAGCTTCGTGGCGCGCAGCCCGTTGAAACCCGGTGTGGCGGCCGATAGCGCGGCTTGTCGGGCCTCCGGCCCCGCGATCTTCTCACGTCGTGATCTGAACGCCCTCAGACAAGCTCTCCTGGGGTCGCTGGATCACGAGTGGGTACGGTCGGCACTCCAACGGAACTGACACCGGGAGACACTACCGGTTCGAGGAACGGCTGAAGGACATCTGGTGGCGGAATCCGCTGCACAGCTGGCGAAGTGAATTTCACGCAAGGCGGTATGTGAACATCGCACTTTTGGAAGGAAGCTGCGATTTTTGTGAAAGCGGCCCCGGTTGGCTCCGGAGGCCTTCGCTCCATCCAGCGGATCCCCCAAACACTTATAAAGGCTACCATCGCCGTTTACGGACACAACGTTGGCAAAACGGCCTTCTTGTCCGACAATTATTTGTTTTTAACAGCAGAATTGTGTTACCAGATAGGTAGACAGTCGGAGGGAACGACAGGCGCGACTCATCCTGTAAGAATGTTGTTCTCATTCTTGACACGACTGGCGAGAACATCGCGCCGTAGCCGCAGTCAGCATTTGTCCGAGCCAATGTGAACAGGTCTTATCCCTTTGCCGGCATTTGGAAAGATGTGTTGGCGTCGCGCTGGTGTGACGCAACGATCATCTTTGGGTTGATTCTGTTCGCGAGCTTCTCGTTTTATGTGACACCCGAATTTGCCGCCAACCTGCCGGGAGATGGCGAGGACTTCGCGATTCCCGCGGTGAACCTGCTCGAGCGGGGAAGATTTGTCCTGACGGCTTTCGGCCACGACCATCCTCCGTCTCACCCCTTCGGGACGTCACTCTTATTGATGCCCGCGTATGTGGTGGCGGGACATTTCCTTGGGAACGGCATCTACGCGATTCTTTTTTGCGCGCTCGGCTCCATCGCGGTTATCTACGTTCTCGGCGTGAAGCTGGGGGGACGATGGTGCGGCAGCTTCGCCGCGCTGTTTCTGATTACGCATTACGGGTTCTGGCAGTATTCGCAGAAGATCATGAGCGAAGTGCCGTCGGTGTTTCTTCTCACCAGCGTGCTGGCCCTGGTTCTTTCCGTCCGGGAGAAACGCGAAACGAGTTTTCGCTGCGTCGTCGCGGGGGCAATTCTCGGGCTCGCCGTGACGGTTCGTTATGACAACCTGCTTTGGTTCGCGCCGACCGCGGCGCTGTTAGTGGGCGCGGGCTCGTGGCCGGAGCGGTTGCGGCGCGTGGGGCTCTGCCTGACGGGATTGGCGCCCTGGCTCCTCCTCCTGGCTGTCTATCAGCAAGTTGCGTTCGGTAGCCCATGGCGGACAGGCTACAGTTATTGGGGTAATGCCGGCACTTCCACACAACCACTGTTCTCCATGAAATACGTCACGACAGCCAGCTTTCTGAAGATGAAACAAATTGATGGGCAACTGGCCGGGCTAATTGAAGGGAACGGAATTCTCTACGCCAAATCATTGCTCACGGAGTCGGACACGACCCGTATCTTCGGGCATCCGTTGTACTGGCAGATGTCCGGTCGCCGCATCTATCAGCTATTGGCATGTCTGCGCACGACCCTCGGCATAATCGGCCTTATGGCTTGCGTGGCCGCGTGGCGCACGAATCCTCTCCGGAAACGATTCTTCCTTTGGTTGATCCTGACAGTGCTTGTGAGCATTGGCCTGTATCTGTTGTACTCCTGGCAGGACGAACGATTCCTGATGCGGCTCGTTCCGTTGTTCTGTCTGGCGAACGCCGTGGGCTTGACAGCGCTGCTGGCAACGTGGCCCGCAAAATTATTCCATGTGATCGTGGCAGTCCTTGTCAGTGTGTTGATCGTGGCATTGGCGTTTTACAACTGGCAGATGGGTTTTCCGACAGGCAACGATTTGCATCTTTACGAAGTGTTTACTTACGCCACACTCCACATGAAGCCCAATGCGGTGGTGGTCACCAATATCGATCCTTTTCGCGTTGATGCCTACCTGATCCGTGGCACGAAACGCCTGGCTGTGCCGCTCGTGGGCGGTCGTGCCGGTGTGTCGATGTTTGTCAATGGGAGTTCAACGCGAACATCCTTTGACCCATTCATTGCTACGGAGGACCCCGAGCGGCTGCGCGAGCTGCTTCACACGGGCCGGCCAGTTTATTGGCTCATCAATAACCCATGGTCAGGACAGTCAACGATCGATCTGGACGTGCTCCAACGATCGTTCCGCTTGCAGGTGCTGGCGACTGCCAGTCCGAATGGAACCGATGAGCAACCCTACTTCGGGCGGGTTTACGATTTACCGCAAGGACAGTGATGAACCTCGGCGGTCACGAGGATGTTAATGACCATGCAGACGGAAGAAAGCATGGTCGATGTTCATGGTGTTAGTCACGACGAAACTGTTACCCACGATGTTCACGGTGTCGGTGTCCACAACCCAATTGCTGGCGACCAGGTCGGTGGCCGTTTCCAGCACGGCATTGGTGGCGGACGATGGCCAGGAAAGTACCGCGTGGTTGTTCCACTGCATGATTTGCAGCGCGTCGGGAGTATAGAACGAGACCGGAGCCGAGCTATTGCCATTCGCCACGACGACGAGCGAATACGTTCCCGCAACCAGGCCGGTCGGTAGCCTGAATTCCGTGGTCTCGGGCGTCGTCCCGGTCATGACGCTGGTGCTGCTCCAGTTGAAGGTGCGGGCGTAGTAGACATTGCCGGCGGCATCCGTGAGGCGCACGATTGGATAATTGCTGTTCATCTGCCAGTCGTCGCCATAGGCCGCGCCTTCCGAGATACCGTTGAGCAGAGTGCCGGTCAGGAGGTACGAGCCATCAACATTCGGAGTAATGGTGGTGATGGTCGGCTTCCCGGCAGCCAGAGGAGAGCCGTCAGGGTGGTAAACATAGAGTAGGGAGCCGAATTCGGAGTAGAGCACGGTCCCATCCGGCAAGTCGAGCATGGCGGTCCAATAGGAAGGGTGGTTGACGGTGGTGCCACCCGCCGGAGCGTTTGCCTGGGTGAAGGCGTTGCTGACAGGATCGTACTCGTAGAAGCTCGTCGGCGAGGGGAAACTGTTAGTAGTGGGAGTCGGAGACACGGCGCAAAGAATCCTGCCATTGACCATCATGGCCGCTGCGGCATCGGGGGTTCCCTGTCCGTTGGGAATGTTGGGGCCGGCGGTCCAGGTGCCAGGACTGGTCGTACCTGTCGGGGTGTACAGAGCGGTGTGCCCGGTGCTGCCCAGAAAAAAGGCATTCCCGTTCGGCAGCAGGAAGGCGGCTCCCAGTTCAAACAGAAAGCTGTCATAGAGAGACACCGGGACCACCCCATCATTGACCCAGGTGTTCGAGGAGGGAATGTAGCGTTCCGAGTTCGTGCCAAACGGGTCAATGGTGAGGATGCTGTCGTCGGGCAGCCTGACCCAACTCGCTTCGTCCTGGTCGGTGCCCCGGACGAAATTCGGCCCATTCGTCCATGTATTATTCTTGTAATTGAAAATGACAGTCCCGCCGGAGTAAACCGGCGCCACGAGCACATTCCCACTAGGGAGCACCTTCGATACCGAGTCGTAGAAATCCTTTCCAGAACTTGGAAGCGACGTCCACACATTGGCCAACGGATCATATACCTCTGCCGTTTCTGAATTTGGAGAATGGATACCGGCGGAACCATACTCGCCACCCGCGACGAAGACCCGGCCGTCCGGGAGGACATCCGAGGAGAAGTAGAGGCGCGCATCGTGCATTGCCGCAAGCGTCGTCCAGGTGCCGTTGACATAGCTTCCGTGAATATCCGGCGTCAGCCGATACCAATTGCTGCTTATGCCGGATCGTTGGACCATGACCGTGCCATCGGAGAGCAAGAGCATGAGATCGACCGAACTCGGCGCGGTATGGGTAAGCGGCGTCCAAGTCCCCACAGCCATGGCCCGCCATGGGATCAATAATCCCCCGACGGCCAGCAACACTCCCAGCCAACGGCGACCGGGCAGGGTTGTTGCATATTCGGCGTTGATCGTGTGCAGGGTGCGCGTCCCGAACATAGGTGTGATCTGGGCAGAAAATACGTTGAAACTCAAGGATTATCGGGCAAACACGGGCGCCGCGAGCTGGGACCGATCGCCTGTCGAGAAATTGCTTGCGTCACCTTTCACGTCCGCCCATTCTAGCGGGGCATGAAACGCCTCGATGGTCGCCGATCCGATCAACTTCGCCCGGTAAAAATCCATCCGCATTACGTCAAGCAGCCGGCGGGTTCCGCGCTCATTGAGATGGGCAACACGCGTGTGCTGTGCGCGGCCTCGGTCGAGGACGGCGTGCCGCGCTGGATGCGCGAGCAGGGGGTGAAGGGCGGTTGGATCACCGCCGAGTATTCGATGCTGCCCTACGCCACCGCGCCGCGCAAAGCACGGGAAGTGACCCGGGGACGCGTCGAGGGTCGCACGCAGGAAATTCAGCGGCTGGTGGGGCGCGCGTTGCGTTCGGTCACCGAGATCGAGAAGTTGGGCGAGCGAACGATCTGGATTGATTGCGACGTGTTGCAAGCCGACGGCGGAACGCGGACGGCAGCGATCACGGGCGCGTACGTCGCGGTCATGCTCGCCATGCACAAGCTACAAAGCGGAGGTGTGCTCAAGGAATGTCCCCTGAAATCCGGCGTGGCTGCCATCAGCGTTGGTATGCTCGACGGTGTGCCGCTGCTGGATTTGTGTTACGAGGAAGACTCGAAGGCGGCCGTGGACATGAATGTGGTGATGACGGACGAAGGCCATTTCGTGGAAGTCCAGGGAACGGGCGAAGACGCACCGTTCACGCAGCGACAGATGACGGCGATGCTGAAACTGGCGCGCGAGGGAATCGCCGATTTGCTGGCGATCCAGAAAAAGGTCCTGCACTAGAAAAAAACAGGGCGCACGAGTGTGCGCCCCGGTGGATTCTTGCGGAAACCGAAAATCAGGCGAGGTAGGACGCCAACTTTTTCTCCAGGTCCTTCTTGCCGGTCATACCCACCATCGTCTCCTTGACCTGGCCGCCCTGAAACAACAAGAGGGTGGGGACGGCGCGAATGCCGAAGCGCGTGGCGAGATCCTGATTGTCGTCCACGTTGACCTTACCGATCTTGATCTTGCCGGCATTCTCCTCGGCGAGCTCGTCGAGCAGCGGCCCAATCATTTTGCACGGGCCGCACCAGGTTGCCCAGAAATCGACCAACACGGGTGTCGTGGACTTGCTGACTTCCTGCTCAAAATTGCCTGTGGACAGGGTGATAATATGTTCGTTTGCCATGGATATTCTCCGGCTTGTATTCGAAACTTTAGATGCGACGCAGGTGTGGTTCGATTCGGTCAGCTTACATGAAGGCCAAATAAGCCAGGAAACCGGCCACCCCGAGCGATAAGACCATCGCCACGAGTGACAAAATGCCTCCGCCACCACCATCCGATGCGCCGGCGGTTACCCGAGCGGCGACAGGTGCAGCAGCAGGTATCCCGGCAGCAGCGGGTGCGGGATCCCGTTGCAATTTGACGGTGGGACGCGGCGATTCCCCCGGCTTGGCAGCGGTGACCTGGACGCGCGAGGTGTCCTTCTTGGGCTTGGGCGCTTCCGCGGGACGGCCCATGACGGAGGTTTCCTTCTTGGCCTCTTCTTCGGGAGATCCCGAAGGGCCGGAAGGAGGTCGCATTGACGGCGAGGGGTGTGGAGGGGTGATACTGGGGGTCGCACTGCGGCCGGTCAACCCCGGGGGCAGATTGATGCGAACCGTATCCTTCTTCATCTCTTCTGGCGGTCTTTGATCAGGTATGTCGTCAGCCATGGGTATTCCTCCGAAAATGCTGGATAAACATACGCGTGCGCCTGCGGGCCTGTCAAATTGTTTCTCCCCGGCGGCTGGGGGATGATTTTCACCGGACGGAGCCGGCCGGCAAGTTTGAATACGAGAGCAGCAGTGCTGCCGTTCGGTGTTTCGGGAGATTATTCGGCGATCTCGTTACGGCGACAACGGCACAACAGCCTGCACCCGGAAGAAGCGCTTCGGGGCCGCCGCGTCCGTGAGGCCGCGCGTGGTGGTCGAGCCGACATCGGGAGAAACCACCCCCAGCGTCAGGTTGGTGGCCCAGGCACCGGTCGTCAGGTTGGTCCGCTCTTCCACATAATAGAGGCGTGAGGGCACGCTGGTCCAGGTGAGCGTGGCGCTGCTGCCGATGGTGTTGGCGCTGACCGCCGTGATGCGCAGGTTGCTGTTCGGGTCGTTCGGATTGGTGCCCGCCTGGTATTCTTGCGCGCTGGTCATTCCATCGCCGTCAGGGTCCGCATTGGGATTGATGTTGGTCATGCCGAAGTTTTCCAGTTCCCACGCGATGGGCAGGCCGTTACCGTCCAGCGGACCGGGCGAAAGGGAGGTGATTTCCATAAAGGCAACGACACTGTTGAAGGACAACCAGCCGCAGTTGGCGCTGTACGCGTACCCGGACAGGATACCCGTGTGCAGATTAACCCGCGGTTGGCCGTAGGTTTGCTCGAAGGTGATCCAGCCGATGTTGGGGCCATAGGCCATACCGGAGAGTTGCCCGCCGCCGACGTTGTTGACGCCCCAGTCGGTGCCGAGATTGGAGTAGGCATAGCCGTTGGCCGGCCCGCCGGGATTGCCAAAGCCGATCCAGCCGCAGTTGGCGGAGTACACGAAGCCCGTACAGTAGAACTCGCCGATAACCGGGCCGTTGCCGCCGCTAATACCGGTAGAGATCCAGCCGATATTGGCGCCGTAGATCTGATTGGTGAAGCCGCCACCAATCCCGTGGGCGGCGACGGCACTGCTGAGCACCAACAAAGCTGTTAGAATTGCTTTCATATTACTCCTTTGGTTCCTTCGTCGGCATTTAGAAAGGCAGCGGCTGAATTTCAACATAGCCGGCGGGCGGCTGAAACAGTTTGGCCTCCTCGTCGGTGAGTTTTTGCGGCGTGACGGATGTGACCTCGAAACGGAAGCGTTCCACGCCGTTGTCGTAGCGCAGGCTGGCTAGCAACGGAAACAGTTTGCGGCTGGTGAGCATCCCCGGCCATTGCTCCTCGATCCGTTGCGGGCCGAAATGGTGCGGCTGATTCTGCACATACGGCTGGTACGGCAACAACTGATCCGTGACCCAGATTTCCAGCGTCTCCCCACGCTGCTTGAGAACATATTGCTGGCAGGCGAAGCCGAGGAGGTTGGTCTTTTGTCCCGTGGCCTGAAGTTCCATTTTCGCGGCTGGCATCATGGGCATCATCGGCATCGCGGGCATCGAAGGCATCGGGGGCATTCCTGGAGTCGTTTGAGTTTGCGGGCCAACACCCGGCGGGAGGGCTGGCATATTCGGCCCCGCTCCGAACGGGGTAGGCATTGCCGACATCGAGGGCGCGACCGGCGCGGATTGCGGACCGACGCCCGGCGGCAAACCACCGGGCGGCATCGGCCCCGCTCCAACCGGGGCAGGCATCCCGAGCGGGCTGGGAGTGGCCGAGGTGGCGGCTTCACTCGCGGGCTTCAACTGCACGAAACTGCGGTTGTTCGGAAAGAGCAGCGTGAGCGCCCCGGAGTTGCGGTCCAGAATGTCGACCGGATTTGGCCAGTTAGTGGCAGTCATCTCCACCCGTAACGAGGTTGTTCCGACCGTGTACAGCAGGGCATTGGTTTCGTTGCCCTGAACCATGACGGCGTTGATGCGGCCCTCGAAGGCGGCGGCGGTGGACGCGAGGGCGGCGAGGCAGCCGGCAATCGCGAAGATTGTAGCGGCTAACCGCTGACGGCTGCTCGCTGACGGCTTTCCTTTCATGACGTGTGCGTAGCGGATGGCAAACTCAGGGCATGTTGTAATTGTTACCGGGCACGGAGACGGAAGGAATGCCGAAGCAGAAATTACCATTCTGTGCGAACAATCCCGGGCCGGGTCCGCCCGCAACAAATCCGTAACAACCCGTGGCACTGACGGTGGCATTCAATCCGGTGCCGGTGTCGACGCTATAGCCAGTGCAATTGTTGGCAATGCCGCAATCCAACCCGGTGCCGCCGCCGCTTTCGCCAAAGCAGTTATTAGCTATGTTGGCATACAACCCATCGCTGCTGCCGTTGCTGCGGCCATAGCAGTTATTGGCGACATAGGTAACCAGCCCGGTGCCGGTGCCGCTAAGACCGTAACAACCCGTAGCTATTTGGGTCGCGGACAACCCGATGCCGCTGCTACCGGATTGGCCGGTGCAATTATTGGCCGCGAGAGCAGACAACCCGATGCCGGTGGCGCTAGTGCCATAACAGCCCGTGGCAGTTTGAGAGGCATTCAACCCGTATCCGCCGCCGGTGCATTGGCCCTGGCAGTTATTGGCCGTGACCGCGTCCAACCCGTCACCGCTGCCGGTGTTTTTGCCCTGGCAGTTATTGGCCGTGGTGGCCGACAAAGCGGGGCCGCTGCCGGCGCTCTGGCCGGTGCAGTTACTGGCGTTGGCGGCATTCACCGCGGTACCGCTGCCGCTGCAAATACCGATGCAATTATTCGCGCTGATGGCCACCAAACCTTGGGTGCCCGTGCCGGAGGCGTAGCAGTCGGAGGCAGTAGACGCGAAAATGGCGATGGTTCCACACTGAACGGCGGTCGAGTGAGCAACGCTGGTGGCGAAAATGCCATACACTCCGATGGTCTGCACCGCGCAGGATTCCACCACGGTTGAATTGCCAGTACCAAGATAAATGCCGTAAAGCAAACACCCCGAAACCGAGACGCCCGAAACGCGAACATTTACCGGAATCGAACCGGAATAATAGATACCATTGGCAAAGCCGTTGCCACCGTAGACTCCGCCACTGTTGGTGACGCCGCCCTTGATGTGGCCGTTGAGGATAGTGATGTCGGTGTCGCCACCCGCCAGCAGGATGCCGGTGCCTGTCGGAGAGGCTTCGGTCGAAGAAAGCGTGAAGCCGTTAAGGTCGAGCGTGACCTGATTGGCCGTGATGGTGATCGCCGAGCCATTGGTGACGGTGATATTGGCGGTCAGGTAATAGGAGCCGGACGCGCTGATGGTGACGGCGGCGGCATTGGTGATCGGCGTGCGCGGCTCGATCTGTGAGAGCGTCAACATCGTCGGCCCGGGCGGCCCGGACGGCGTGAGGCTGCCCTGGGCGGGCGCCCTTTGAACGGCACACAAGATCGCACAGAGAACGCAGAGACTGGTAACAATTCGGTTGTTCATAGATTTCTTACTCCGTTTCCTGGTGATGGTCTGGTCCCCATGGCTGGCAGGGAACAATAATTTCGTCGCTGGGTTGGCCCGGGCAAAGCGTTAAACCTCGGGGAACGATTCCTCGTTGCGCCAGCCAAAGACCCTGACCCGAGAATGAAGTGTGTCTGAACGCTTACCGGCTTTCCAAACGCTGGAAGAACATCAGAAGGTAACGCGAACGCGACGCCAGCCTCTTTGCTTCTCCAATAGAAAGCAAGTAGAACAAAGTGGGTCTCTGAAATCCAGCAAATTCTGGCTTTCCGGGCCTACCGGGATTGTTGACACAGCGCCCGGTTGCTGACTGTTGCCCTGACAATTCCGATAGGGAGACACTTTCTACTGGAAATCGAATTACGATAGTGATATGTTCCGAGGTATGGTTTTTGACAAGAAGAGGAAGGGCGAGATGCGGCCACACGGCAACGGTTCGACGAACGGCGCGGCGCGATACCTAAACGATAGGCATCGCACCCTACAATCGGAGAGGGGGAAGGGCTGTATACCCCCCGATTCTACCAAACGAAGCCAGTTGTAATGTGCGAAAATGCCGTTGGAAGGGTCAGTTTACAAGATAGTTACGTACATTACAGAAAAATGACAACTGGCTTCGTTTTTCCGAAAAATTACTCGGCGGCAGCGGCCAGTGCCGCATTCGGCTCACGCCTTTTTGGGGCAGCAGTGGAGGATGTCGTAGGGTTTGACGTCCTTGGGGGTCGGGCCGGTGACGAGGTAGATGGCATCGGTCAGGCGCTCGACGCTGCGGTGGTAATCCCAGCGGAGCATGGCGGTGTGTTGGACGACAAAGCGCGGGTCGTCGTCGCGGAAGCACGAGACGCAACTCGGGTCGGGGAGGCCGACGAGGAATTCCTCCGTGCTGAGGTTGTGCGAGGTGGTGTTGTAGAAATCCTCGAAGAGAATGAACGAGGCGGCGAACGCGTGATCGACGTAGCTGATCGCCTGCGTCTGGTTATCGTCATTGCGCAGGCCGCGCGGCGCGACCGGGGTGATGCTGTAGAGATTGTCGAGCAGGTCTTCCATGATATCGTCGAGAGTGTCATGGGACCAGTTTTTCAAGCGCTCCGAGTTCACGCCGTAGGTGAAGACGGAGCCCTGGATGACCGCGCCGATGGAGATGCCGGGCCACAAGGGCAGGCGGTGCGACGGCAGGTTGCGCGTGGGCGCGCGGAAAATTTTGGGGAACAGCAACGGTTTGATCTGCTTGTAGTTTTTCAGGTCGGGCACATCGTCGCCGCAATAGTCGAGCAGGTTGATGTGCGACTCGATCAAATCGTCCATGCGGCTGGGTTCGAGCAGGTAATGGTGATAGAGGTGCTCGAGCAACACGGTCTGCCCATCCGTGAGCGTCAACGCCAGGCCTTCGGGCGCGCGGATCGCCAATTGCGGGCGCTGGCGTTTCAACAGGCTGAAATAGTAGTTGGTGAAACTGGTCGTATCGAGATGCGGTTCGTCGTACAACTCCAGCGAGTTGATGATCTCTTCGAGCTCATCGTCGTCCACGCCGGCATCGTTGCTGCGGCAGCGATAGAGACAGCGGACCTGAACGCGGCCGCGGCTGAAGATCCAGGCGCGGGTATGACCGAAATCGGAGAGGTGATCGTCGTCCTTCGGTTCGGTGCGGGTGTAGGTCATGTAGGCCAGGGCGGAACCGCTACGGGAGCCGCGGGTGATGATGGGTTCCTCGATTTGGGGCCAGGATCGTTTCTCACAATCGACGAGCGACTGCAACGCGCGTTCCGGGCGCATCGTCTCGGGCGCGGGTTTTTCAAACTGGCAGGCCTCCACCTTCAGGTAACCGCCCGTGGTCAGGCTGGCCAGGCTGACGTGGGGGGAGCCTTCATGCGTCAGTGGCAGCCACCCGTCCGGGTAACTGATCGTGTAATTTTTCTCAGCGTCGCCGTACTCTGGCATGGAGAGTTATAAAGCAGCCGCCTTGCCAAGAGGACCTGATGGTCATTGCTTCCGCCAAGACAAACCTCCCATCGGTGAGAGACAATAGACAAAATTGCGCAATGCGATTCGCACCCGAGGGAGCAAGTCAAGTTGACCCGACAATTCGATAGTCATATGTATGATGGGTTCAATGCCCCAAACTGTCGGCTGGAAACCATGGCTGATTGCAGGAGTTTTGGTCTCAAAAGCATTCGGGATTGATTCGTGCCTTCCCTTTGCGTAGGCTGGTCGCACCATGAGCAAGGTCATTCGCGGGAAAGCATTCGTTGTGAGGGACAATATTGACACCGACCAGATCATTCCGGCGCAGTACCTGACGCTGGTGCCGACGATCACTGAGGAATACGAGAAGCTTGGCAGCTTCGCCATGTGCGGCCTGCCGAAGGACCAGTATCCGACCCGTTTCATTCCGGAAGGCGAGACACGGACGCCGTACACAATTGTCATCGGCGGACGCAATTTCGGCTGCGGCAGTTCGCGCGAACATGCGCCGATCGCACTCGGGGCGGCGGGGTGCGAGGCAGTCGTGGCGGAAAGTTTTGCGCGTATTTTCTTTCGCAACAGCGTGGCGACGGGCGAACTTTACCCGGTGGAGGCGGCGGCGCGGATTTGCGAGACGGTGACAACGGGCGATGAGGTGGAACTCGACCTGGATGGGAATACGTTGAAGATCGTCAAGTCCTCGAAGGTTCTCGTGACCAAGCCGCTCGGTGAAGCGCGGCCGGTGATCGACGCGGGCGGTCTCTTCGACTTCGCCCGCCAGAGCGGGATGATCCAATCCCAGGGCAGCCACTCAAAGGCCACGGACGAACTGGCTGCCAAAGAGCCGCCCGACGATTAGCCTGAGATTGCTGTTGACTCATCCGCGGAAGGGCGGGCACAGTGAACATCGAATACGGAGGCGCACGCCACTTTGCGAAGCTTCAACCTGGTTGTCATCGGGGTTTTCCTGGCCGTCGGCTCGCTGGTCGCATCCGAAGTGAAGCTGAGGGACGGCACTGTTTATGACGGGAAGATTCTGGCGCGCGACGAACACAGCATCCGAATCGGCCTACCGCAAGGCGAAGTCAAGTTGTCACTCGCATTGGTCGAAAGCATTGACGGTGTAGCGCTCCCGGCGCCCCAACTTTCCGCCGGGTCAAGTCTTGCAAGCACCGAGGAGAACAACACCGAACAGTCGTCCCAGCCGAAGCCGCCACTGTCTCTTTCAACGCCCTCTTACGTTCATCGCTGGAGAATGGACATCTTTCTAGTGGTTCTTTGTGTGGCAGCGATGGGGTGGATTGCGGCACTGGTTTGGGTGCAGTATGACGTGAAGGGGAAGCCCAACGAGATCCGGCGCGTCAATGCCGCCGTCCTTTTGCTCCCTTTCGTCGGTTTCTTGATTTATTTGGCCCGGCGCCCGCGTCGTTTCCGCGAGGGTGAGGCACCCCGGACACTTACAGGCCGCGTGGCGGGTTTAAAGGTGGACGAGGCCCCCAAGAAACGGGGACTGTTTGGCGGGCGCACAAAGGTCGCCACGACCCGCGGGGCCAAGAAACAACATGTCAGGATGGAGTTTCTCGATGTGGATGGCAATCCGATCCAGATCCGCAAGGACATGCTGGAGATGACCGGCATCGAGGCGGCGGGCGAGGTATTGGAAGATGCCATCAGCGAGCGCGCCAGTGACATTCACATCGAGCCGCAGGCGGACGGGTGCCGGGTTCGCTTCCGTATCGACGGCGCACTGCAGGAGCGGCTGACATTTACCCGGGCGGACGGGCTGCGCGTGGTGGCGGCGCTCAAGACCCTGGCGCAGATCGACGTGGCGGAGAGGCGGAAAGCGCAGGACGGTCGGTTCCGCGTACGCACGGGGGCGAGGGAGGTGGATTTCCGTGCGGCCACAACCAACGCGATTCACGGCGAGAAGATGGTGCTGCGCATCCTCGACCGCAAGAGCGGGGTGTTGGGGCTTGGGGAACTCGGAATGCACCCGGACATGATGAATCGGTTCGATCACGTCATTCACTCGCGCAACGGTATTATCCTCGCGACCGGGCCGACCGGCTCCGGCAAGACATCGACGTTGTACGCCGCGCTCAGCCGTCTCGACCGAAAGCGATTGAACATCATGAGTATCGAAGACCCCGTAGAGTATGAACTGGAGGGGGCGACGCAGATTCCGGTCAACGTGAAAGCGGGCGTCAGTTATGAAGCGGGGCTCCGTTCGATTTTGCGGCAGGATCCGGATGTGATTTTTGTGGGAGAGATGCGCGACGCGGAGGCGGCCAAGATCACGGTGCGCGCCGCGTTGACGGGCCACCTGGTATTCAGCTCGCTGCACGCGAAGAACGCCGTGAGCACGATCGTGCGTTTGGAGGAAGTTGGGGTGGAGCGCTACCAGATTTCCTCGGCGTTGCTGATGGTCGTGGCGCAGCGGTTGGTGCGGGTACTATGCAAGGAATGCAGCGAGGCGTATGCGGCAGCGGGAGACGAATTGAATGAGATCGGTTTGGATTTTGAGCCGGGAAGCCGCATTTATCGCGCGGTCGGCTGCGAGACCTGCGATCATACCGGCTACCAGGGCCGCACGGGGATTTTCGAGTTGCTCGTACTGGACGAGGAGTTGCGCAAGGCCCTCAACGAGGGCGTCAACGAGCAGGTATTCTCCAAGATGGCTTCCAAGAAGGGCCTCCGTTCCTACTACTGTGATGGCGCCGAGAAGATTTTGCTCGGGATCACGTCGGTGGAGGAAGTGATGCAGGCGAGCTGATTATGGAGGAAACCATCCCCATCATCCTGAGTATTGCCGCGATCCTGCTGATTCTGTCGTTGGCATGGGGAGGGGCGGCCGTCTTCGGCGTGTTCTACGAACTGACCAGTTCCGTGCTGTTGTTCTTTGCGATGATGGTGACGCTGCGGTACTGGTACGAAGCGACACGCTGGGTTGAATCGGTGATGCCGGGCGCGGGCGCTTATGGCGCATTTGGGGCGTATTGGGTGGTGTTTTTAGCGGGGTGCCTGCCGTTGATTCTGGTGCTCAATCGCGTCACGCAGGAGGCGGTGCCGCGCTACCCGAAAATTATCGATACGGCATTGGGCTTTGTTTTCGGGTTTATCTCCGCCACGATCCTGGTCTGCTGTGTGATGACAAGTCTCTCTGTTGTGGTTCCAACAATTTGGGAGTCCTATAATCGCGACGCCTTGACAATGCCATTTGATCGATACCCGATCGCGGTTTATCGGCGCATCGAGGATGTGGTTGGAGTCAAAACAAACGATCCAGGGCGCACGCGTTTCCCTACCTTTGAGAAAAAAGACGCGGACGATTTTAAAAAATACTGGCAATGAAGGTCGTACGCAGCCTCGAGGGCTCAATCCTTAATCAGGAGACGAGAGATCAGAAAGATAATCACGGTTACGATGACCGCCATCGCCACCCAATTGTTCTTCACCCAGGTAACGAGGCCCCCGAGCACCTCGGGCGACTCAGTAGCGGGTGGTGGCGCAGGCGATGGCGCGGGTGGGCCCTTGGACGCCTGGAGAGTATTGGTCGAGGTCGTTAGCCCGGGTGGTTGTGATTTCAGTGTTGTAAGTCTCTGCCTCACGGAATCCCGTTGACTCTTGACGTACTCAAGATGGTCCTGCGCGACGTTTAGTTCATCGCGTGCCTTTTTGACGGCGATTTGGGGCTGGGAAGTTGACTGCGGGCTGCCATCCATTGGTTGCGTCAGCGACGCCTCGGCCGCGCGTAACGCCTGTTGAGCTTGATCCAACCCCTCCTGAGCGGAAGAGACATCACGCACCAGTTGCCGCTGTTCCCGGTCGAGCAAGTTCGTCGCCGACTGATAGGCGGAAGCCAGCAGCGGTCTCGCCAGTGAAACAAGTTCCGGCTGGCTATCCATGTGAACAACGAACTGAAGCCGTTGGACGGCCGTCTCGAATCTGCGTTGGGATATGAGTGCGCGGGCTTCTTGCAGCAGCTGCTGGCCCCACGCGTGTTCGATCAGCGGGGCAACTTCCGCGGACGGCGACCATCTACCATGGAACCTGACGTTTCCGGCGGCCACCAAATCGCGGTCCGCCTTCCACTCGACGATGCGCTCGGTCACATTCGACGCGTAGGGTGAGTCCGGATGCTTCGTCAGGAATATGCGGAAAACGTTGCTGATGATCTGGTCGTAATACTCGGCCTGGTAACTGGTGTCCGGATTGAGTTGATACTTTTGCAGCGTTTCATAGTCGCGCTCGGTTTCCCGCTCGGCCTTTTGCTCGGGCGTCCAGCGGATAATCCCGGCAATGTCCGCCTTGCTGATGTGGCGCGTTTGCGTGATCGTCCCACCGGCGAACTCCAGCAGGATCGAAACCGTCGAATCGTCTTCGGCCACGATCTCACCCTCCAGTGCCGTGCCGTCCTTGAGCTTGACGGTGTCGGCCCGGGCGCAAAGTCCGGCCAGCAGGCAGGCGGTCAATATCAACCAGCAACAAGTCCTCATTGACTCCTCATTGAGTGCGGCGAATCTGGACCGAGATGTACTGGCTGCGCGGGATGCTGAACTTTTTTACCTCGACGGTCACCGCGTGGGCCATCTTGCGGGCGAGGATCGTCTCGGCGATTTCATGCGCGACCGACTCGACCAATTTGCGCGGCCGTTCCGTGACCATCTTGCGGATCATGTCCACGACGATATCGTAGCGGGTGGTGGAGGCTTCGGCATCCCGGCGTCCCGCTTCCGTGAGGTCGCGCTCCATCTCCACCGTGATGAGCAACCGTTGGGGCTGCGCGCGCTCGGTTTCTGTGACGCCGATGCGCGCGTCCACTTCGAGGTCTTTGATGACGATCTTATCCACGCACCACCTCCTGCTCGGCGAGTAACTCTTGCAGTTCGCCGAGATCCTGGCAAATCAGGTCGGGTCCCATCGCGCGCAGTTTTTCGAGATGATTGTAGCCCGTCAACACCGCGCAGGTGTGGATACCGCCGGCCTGGCCGGCCTCGATGTCATGTTCCATGTCGCCGACAAACATCGTCTCATCGCGGTTGAGGTGGTTCTCGTCCAGGATGTGATGGATCGTTGACGTCTTGTCGACAATGCCGATGTACGACCTGGTGATGAAGGGCCCGATGCCGAAACGAGCCATCTGAGTTTCGTACGTGCGTGCGTCGACCGTGCTGGCGACGTACACGCCCATGTGCCGTTCCTGGCAGAAGTGCAAGAACTGCCGCGTGTGCGGCAGGAGGGTAATGGCGGTGTGGTGCTTCGGATACTCTGACAGAAAAATCTCTTCCAGTTTCGCTTGCGGCACGTGGGGCACACGCGTCTCGTAGAATTTTCGGACTGGCAGACAAAACTCCGCGCGGAACTGCGGCAATGACATCGGCGGCAAGCCACACGATTCCAGCACGTGGTTTGTGGTCTTCACCACCGGCAGCAAATCATCAACAAGCGTCCCCGACCAGTCGAGAATGACGTTGCGAATGATCACCCGTTGAGACTATCACAAATGTTTTGGCTGGTGGATAGGAAAAGACACGCCCCGCAACCCACAGTTCCGTGGCTTTTTGCTGTCTACGGTTTGCGGCGCGGGCCACGCACGCGGCTGGCGAGGCGCTCGGTCTTGCGTTTGCGGAGGCGCCGTTCGATTTTTCGCTCGACGGCATCGAGCGCGCCTACGACATCGGGGCCGGATTCCTCCGCGCTGAGGTCGGCACCCGGTATCTCGACGAGAACACGCACGGTGAATTGACGCGGCGAAGAGTGTGCGCTGACTTTGCGTAGATTCACGCGTGCCCGCACCGCACGGGGAGCGTATAGTTCGACCCGGCCGATTTTTTCATCGACAGCATTCTTGATGGCTTCGGTAAGTGTGACCCCTTCGGCTTGGACCAGAATATCCATTCCCTGTCTCCTTGCTTGGTAGCTGAATTTACTTACCGGCAACTTACCACGGAACACACAATAGACAACTGGCGAGGTACGGGTTGAATCATCAGTAGGGACTTTGGGGGTCCTGGGCCGGTTTCACTTTGCCCTCATAGTGGTGGTGGATAAAGAGGAAGTAACTGATGGAAAGCGCCAACGCGATGGGCCACCAGATGAGGGCGATGGCCAGGCCGTGGCCCGTTGCCGCGCCGCCATAGGCGGTGAGGGAATCTTCCGTCGCTAGCGTGGAATGAAGCATGACGGGAAAAACGCTGGCGGCTCCGGCGATCATCAAGCCGGCAAGGAACGCGCAGGAACCCATGACGGTACGCCTTTCACTGCGGCTTCGCAGTCCAGTGAATACGGCTATCAGACCGCCAAGGACGCCAACGACACCGAGCCAAGCGAACGGTTGGCGCAACATACCGGGAAAGAGATCCGGGCGCACATATTCTGACTCCACTGTAATCACTGCCAGCAATACCAGAACGGTATTCCAAAGGACCTTTGCGAGCCGCTCGCTGCGGTCATGGACGGGGCCGTCCGTTTTCAGCACCAAGGCTGCTGCGCCGTGGGCCGCCAGTGTGACCAGGGTGAACACCGCGACCGAGACCGTGTACCAATCCAGAATGCCGACGTGACCGCGCACGCCGAAATTCGTGAAGAAGGAGAGGGTGAACCGACCATGGGCGTCCAGCGGGACACCCCTCACGACATTACCCAGCGCAGCGCCGATGAGAATGGCGAGCAGAATATTGGCGGTGACGAAACAGAAGTGCCATCCCGTGCGCCACAAGGGATCGTCAATGTGGCCACTGACTTCATGGGACACCCCCCGCAGTACGAGCGACCAAAGGAGGAGGAAAAATGCCAGATAGAAACCCGCAAAGGCTGACGCCAGGATCGAGGGAAAAGCGACGAAGAGCGTCCCGCCGAAGCTGACGAGCCAGACTTCGTGCCAACTCCAGAGTGGACCGATGGCGCGGATGACCAATCTTCGTTCCGCATCCGTTTTGCCGACCGCGTATTGGAGCATTCCCGCGCCGATGCCGAAGCCGTCAAGAATGACAAACATCACGAGCATGAACGACAGGATGGCATACCAGGTTTCAACCATGGGTTCCCCCCGGATTGACAGTGGAAGAAGCGGATTGCGGGCCATGGAGGATTTCATACCCGACCATGAACAAATAGAGCACACCCAACACGAAATAAAGACCCACAAAGCCGATGAGGGTGAACAACACGTCGCCCCCGCTGACCACTTCACTGGTCCCTTGTGTCGTGTGAAAAAGGCCATACACGAGCCACGGTTGGCGGCCGAGTTCCGCCACCATCCAGCCCGCGGAGGCTGCGATGAATGGGAAGGGGAAGGCGAGCATCAACATCCAGAGCAGCGCGGGCGTTTTTTCCAGTCGTCCGCGCCAACGCTGGACGCAGGCGCAGGCCATCAGCGCGATAAAGATCGTGCCCAGGCCCACCATGATATGGAAGGAGTAGTAGAGGAGTTCAATATTGGTCGGCCAGGAGTCTTCCGGAAATTCATCCAGTCCGCGGACGTTTGCGTAAAAACTGCCATAGGCCAGGAAGCTGAGCGCGCCGGGGATGCGAATCGGATTGTCGAGTCGATGCTCCTTCACGTTCGGCTGACCGATCATATTGATCTCAGCCATGGGGCCGCTGTGGAAACGGCCTTCCATCGCGGCCAGCGTCACGGGTTGGTATTGCGCCACTTTTCTGGCGTGCATGTCGCCGGTGGGAAACGCCACGAGCACGGATGCCAACAAGCCGACGATGGTGCCGGTTTTGAGAAAGAGTGAGGCTTGTTTGGCGTGGTGTTTGCGCAGGGCGTAGAGCGCGCCAACAGCGGCCACCGCGAATGATCCCGTCACGACCGCGGCGATTTGATTGTGAAGGAAGACCACCAGCGCCCAGGGGTTGAGCAAGAACGCCTGGAGATCCGCGAGCCGCAAGGTGCCGTCCGCGGCCAGCGAATAACCGACCGGGTGTTGCATGAAGGCATTCGTTACGAGAATGAAGTAACCGGAAAGCCAACTGCCGACGGCGACGCCCAGGGTGGCGAGGAAATGATTGCGGGGGCCGAGCCGTTTCTCGCCCCAGACCATGGCTCCGACCATCGCGCTCTCGAGGAAGAAGGCGAACATCCCTTCCATGCCGAGCGTTTGGCCGATAATGTTGCCGGAGTAGCGGGAGAAATTCGCCCAATTGGTGCCAAACTGAAATTCCATGGGGATGCCCGTGACCACGCCGACGGTGAAGGTGATGCCAAAGATGCGCGCCCAAAATCGCATGGCACTTGCGTAGCGCTCGTCGCCGGTGCGGAGGTGGCGCCATTTCCAGTAGACGAGGATCCACGCCAGGCCCATCGTGAGTTGCGGAAAAAGATAATGATAGGTGACGGTGAAGCCGAACTGTAATCGATGCCAAAGCAGGGCGTCGTCCATCCCCTGATGCTAATCCTTCCAAGGGGATGACACCAGAACTTCTAGCGGGAACCGGCGGGGACGGTCAAGCGTGTCGAACCACACTTCACTCGTTTTGCCCTGCAACCGTCTCGCGACGGTTGCAGAGCCATGGCTGCCAACTGGCCATCACGACCGTTTGTGTCTGGCGTGGTCGACGGCTTCCTTGCCGGAATCGAAAGCGGCGACGAGATCCGCTTTCTTGTGTTGAATGTATTCCTGCGCGTTCTCGACGGTGTCCTGCGCCTTGTCCTTGAGTTGCTTCCCTTTCCTGGCGAGAAGCTTCCGCGTTTCCTTGCCGGACTGGGGTGCATAGAGCAGCGCGACGCCAGCGCCGATAAGGGCACCGACGGCGAAGGTGGTGAAGCCACTTCGTGGGGATGATTTTACTTCAGACATGATTTTACTCCTGTTGTTTTGGGGTTTGGTCGTTGTAGTTTTCGTTACGTGTTCACGTTTTTTCGTGATTTACTTTTCCTTACGGACAGGGTTTTCTCTCGGTGCTTACACAATAGGCGGGAGACTGTGAGGGCGCTATACGGCGATACCCTACCTAACATTTATGGATCCAGCCCTGGTCAGGAGGGGAAGAATTAATTGAGCAGGGGTATCGCGATGTCCATCAGCACCACGGCGGGAGGAATCAGGGACATTTCAGCGTGGTGTTGCCGGATTTTTTCAGCGCGTCTTTCCGGACTCGGGCGACTGGAATCTCCACTCGGACGGTGGTGCCCTGGCCGGGTGTGGATTCGACGCAAAAGGTGCCACCGACCATTTCGACGCGCTCTCGCATGCCGAGCAGTCCCAATCGTTTGTTTCCCCTGACGTTCAATACGCGTTCCACTTCAAAAGATTTGCCGTCGTCTTTTATCTTCATGCGAATGCCATCCGGCATTTTATCGATGCTCACTTCCACCCGGCTGGCCTGCGCATGGCTGGCCACGTTGTTGAGGGCTTCGTGGGCAACGCGATACAGGACCGTTCGTTTGGCGATGTTCAATTCTTCTATCGCCGCGAAGGCTGTCAAGCGAGTGTGCACGCCCGTCCGCTCCATGAACTCCTTCATGAAGGCATGAAGAGCGGGAATCAGTCCCAGGTCGTCCAACGTCGTCGGGCGTAATTCCCGGGCAAACCGATGCACACTGTCCACCGATTTTTCCACCAACCGTTGCGTCCGCGTGATCTTCTGTTTGAGACCCTTCGGGTTATGCGTGGCCTCGTGGGTCAGGGCCTCCAGATGGATATTGATGCCCACCATGGTTTGGGCGATCTCATCATGCAATTCGCGGCTGATGCGCTTTCGCTCCTCCTCCTGCGCGTTCAGAATTTGATGGGACAGGCGCCGTAACTGTTCCTGCATATGGCGCGACTGCTCCAGCAGCCGGCCTTGGTGTTGCTCGCTTTCCTGGAGAGACCGCTCCACCGTCTGCCGCCGGACAATTTCCTGTTGCAACTTTTGGTTCGAGGCGGCCAGCACCTCGATGCGGCGTTGGACTTGCTCCGCCTGCTTGCGTTCGGTGATATCGTAAAAGCAATTGATGGCTCCCGTGACCTCGCCTTGTTCGTTCTTCAGCGGACGGATATTCACCACCACGGAAACCCGCGAGCCGTCGGGCCGTTCGATGATCACTTCCACTTCACGCATCGCCCGTATTTTGCCGTTCACCACCTCGGCCATGGGACACCGCTCGTGAGGCATAAAACTGCCGTCCGGGCGGAACATTTTGAATGAGCCACAAAACCGCTCATCGGTATCCCCCGGCGCCGGCTGGCGGCCCCACAGTTCCACGGCGCGGTGGTTGAATCTCAGAATCACGCCCGAGGCATCGCAGGTATAAACGGCCACGGGAAACAAGTCGAACAAGGTGCGATAGCGTCTCTCGCTTTCGCGCAGCGCTCTTTCGGTCTCCTTGCGCTCGGTAATGTCCCCGAACGCGACCCGGCACCATTTCCGCGTCCCCTTGGGGGAGGCTGCGGGCGTGGCCCGAAGGTTGGCCCAAAAAGCGCCGCCTTTCTTCAGAAGTAGCAACTCACAGGCCTGATCCGCGAGTCCGGTAAAAACTTTTTTCAGGAAGGCCTGAAAGGTCGCCTGACTTGTCCGTGACACAAAAAGCAGGAAGCCCCGGTTGAGCAGTCGGGCCCGTTCGATCCCGAGCAACACGGCGCCCGTCAGGTTCATCTCCTGGATGACGCCCGATTCATCGATGGAGAAATATCCCACGGGGGCGAAATTGTAGAGGTTGGTGTACTTCTCCAACGCCACATCCAGCTCATCCCTGGTTTTCTGCAACTC